>ERZ857840.354-NODE-354-length-72830-cov-6.784830_pt1 | contig 72830 bp, 69 predicted proteins | sample MGYA00519760_ERZ857840 | MGnify/ENA primary metagenome ERZ857840 (study PRJEB31778, sample SAMEA3449371) | human gut metagenome | biome: human gut; feature: human-associated habitat; material: faeces | place: United Kingdom | collected 2010/2012 ... | reverse complement strand
ACAGGTAGAAGAAGTATATGCATATTGTAACCTGCATGGATTATGGAAATGCTAAAAGCATTTATACATATTAAGGTTACAGAACAACACAAATATAACAGTAATATAGGCTGTGTATTAATATATTTACAAGGAGGAACAACGAATGAAATACGTATGTGATGTTTGCGGATGGGAATACGATGAGGAGAAGGGCTATCCAGAAGGTGGTATTGCACCTGGTACAAAGTGGGAGGATATTCCAGAAGATTTTGAATGTCCGTTATGCTCTGTTGGAAAAGAGCAGTTCTCAGAAGCATAAATGTATTATGATAGGATTATAACAATGAAAGAAGAACTAAGTATAGATATCATCGGACTTGCAGGAGCCTGTTCTTATGCTTTGGACTGTATAGAAGCAGAGTTGGTAAATATCAAAAACAAACATGGAAAAAGAGTGGCTTATATAAGTATATGCATGGCTGAATATTGGAAAATTGAAGGTGATGAATTACAAGATTTAGCCATGTGTGCTTTACTGCATGATAATGCTTTGACACAATATATTTCGGAAGAACTGAAAAAGGATTCCGTCATTAATTGTAAAAAAGATTTATCCGAGAAAAAAACAAATCTTCATTGTATTTATGGTGAAAAAAATATTACTAAAATTCCATTTAAAACAGATGTGTCAAATGTGATTTTGTATCATCATGAACATGCCGATGGAACTGGTCCTTTTCAAAAAAAGTGGAATGAAATTCCATTGTTTGCAAGGACTTTATCAGACGATGAGTTTTAAGGACATCACTTTAAAAGAAATCGAAAAGAAACCATGACAGATGATGAGATAGCAGATGTTCTTGCACGAACGTTAGATGATCGCAGGCAGCTTTTGAAGATCATGTCCATGAACCATTATGAACTGGAAGAAAACAGCAGAATGGAGCTGCTGGTAGAGTTTAAAGTCTCATATGGCAATGCAATGAAAACCATTATGGCAATGTTAGAAAAGTTCCGCAAAGATATGGATTTTGAAAAAAGGCAGGAATTTGTATATTCTTTTTTCCTGTTTATGTTTGGAATATATCCGTATACCGTTGTGACAAAGAAACAGAAAGAGGCAATGAAACTGGCGGGAGTGGATTATACATACAGTTCATTGTACAATCTGACTTTTGTTGCAGTTAGAAGGATGCTTAGGAATTAAAAAGGTAGTCTCAAAAACAAAATAATCCGTGATAAATATAGGAACGTTTTGACATAAAAGCATAAGAATCAGGCAGACAAGGACAAATCCTAGTCTGCCATATATTTTTGCCGTTTATAAGCCTCTAACCATTCTTTTTGCAGATCAGCCAGCTCTTTCCCTCTTCCGTTTCGGATATAATCTAAAAAGATTTCTAACCGTTCGAGCGAGGCATCCTCTCCGACGGTCAGGATATAATCCTCCCAGAAGGAAAGTCCTGCCACTAAAAAAGCGTTGAGGATCAGAGGTGTAATGGTATTTCCACTTAAAAAAATGATCGTGCGGTGAAAGAGGAACATCGCCTGTGAAAGGGCATGAATGCCATCCCCCTTTGCCTTGTAGGTTTCTGCTAAAAGCTGCTCTAACTTTGCAATATCCTCTTGGGTATGGTGTGCGGCTAATGCTTCCAGAGCCGGACATTCCAAAAAAGCGCGTACATCTAAAAGACTTTTTGCAGTCTGTGGATTCAGATAGCCACCATTATATTTCATAATAGCCATCAGTGTGTCGAGGTTGCCGTTTTGTGCATAGTCAGCCACCGTAACACCTTTTCGACTGACCACATCTAAAAAGCCAAGACGGGAAAGTTCACGGATCCCTTCGTGAACAATGGTTTTGCTGATGTTCATTTCATCTGCAAGTTCGCGTTCCGTAGGCAGTCGTTCCCCTGGTTTTAAGGCACCGGAGAGGATCATTCCTTCAATTTTTTGTATAAAAAGCTCCTTAATGGAAGGAGCGACGATTTCTCCAAATTTCATAAGACACCTCTTTTGTATTGACTGGTCAGACCAGGACCATACAAAAAATATAGCATGTACAAAATATTTTCGCAATAGAAAAAAGCTGAAAAAGTTAAGTTGAAAGAAAGTTGAACTAAGGAAAACGCACAACCTTCCGATAAATAAGATAACAACGATTTATTGAGAAGCCAGGGACGGTAGATAAAAAGAAGAGATTCTTTTTGTGTACCGTCCTTTTTTGTTTTAAGTGAAAGAGGAGGAAAAGAGATGGTCGTACAGTCGTCAAATATCGGAATGCGAAGCGAAAGATATTACAGAAAACGGGAAGAAGAGGTCAAGAGTCTGCAGCTTTGGGGAACCTCGAAAAACGGACAGGATGAGCTTCAGATGGGGAATACCCTAAAAGAAGGCGGCGTGGATGCAAAAGAGATTGCAGAAGCTAAAAACACGGTAAAGAGCAGCAGAAATATTCAAAAGCAGGAGGGCTCTGAACTGAAAAAGAGTATCCATCAGATCCAGGCAGAAGCGATCCAATACCTGTTAGACCTCTTTTTCGGGGATGGAAAAGGAAAACATACAGCGTTGGATATGCTTGGACAGACAAATGCGCAGGCATTTGGAGGAAGCTATCAGGAGATAAGCTATTATTCAGAAGAGGAGACAACTTCCTATCAGACCGAAGGAACGGTTAAAACCGCGGATGGCAGGGAAATGTCGTTTCAGATCAAAGTGGAAATGTCCCGCTCTTTTACTTCTTATATGGAAAAGAGAGTGGACTTTGGTGCAGCAAGGTTGTGCGATCCTTTAGTCATCAATTTAAACAGCTCCACCGCACAGGTGACAGATCAGAAATTCTATTTTGACTTAGATGCAGACGGAACGGCAGACCGGATATCCATGCTAAAGAGTGGAAGCGGATTTTTAGCACTCGATAAAAATGGAAACGGAAAGATCGATGACGGTTCCGAGCTGTTTGGCACGCAGAGCGGAGATGGATTTGCAGATTTAGAGGAATATGACATCGACAAAAACGGCTGGATCGACGAGGCCGATGAGATTTTTGATAAACTGCGTATCTGGATACGGGATGAAAATGGCAATGACAGGCTGATCAAATTAAAGGAAGCGGGAGTAGGTGCGATCTGCTTAAAAAACGCAGATACACAATTTTCCTTAAATTCCCGGTATTCTAACCGGACAAATGCCTATATCCGGAAAACAGGAATCTTTCTATATGAAAACGGTGGTGTCGGGACCGTACAGCATCTGGATCTGGCACAGTAACCGGAAGTCATGGCAATTCTAACTTGTATTTTTGCGGAAATGATACTATAATAAATGCATATTTATACAAGGAGGACTTATTATGAGAAACATGAGAAAGGCTGCAGCAGTTCTGTTGGCAACAGGAATGGTATTTGCATTGACAGCTTGCGGTGGAAACAAAAAAGTAGAGAATACAGTAAATTCCATTGATGACTTAGAGGGAAAGAGCATCGGTGTACAGCTTGGAACAACCGGCGATATTTATGCATCTGATTATGAAGGTGACAAGGCAGGCACTAAGATTGAGCGTTATAATAAAGGAACAGATGCTGTACAGGCATTAAAGCAGGGCAAGATTGACTGCGTCATCATTGATTCACAGCCGGCAGAGGCATTTGTAGAAAAGAACGACGATTTACAGATTTTAGACGAGCCGTTTGCAGACGAGGAGTATGCAATCTGTATTTCAAAAGACAAACCGGAGTTAACAAAAGAGTTTAACAAAGCATTAGCAGAGTTGAAAAAAGACGGAACACTGGATTCTATCGCAGATAACTATATCGGTGATGACACAAAGGGCAAAACCCCATACGAATCACCAAAAGACATTGAGTATCCAAATGGAAAACTGGTAATGGCAACTAATGCAACTTTTGAGCCATATGAGTACTATGATGGTGATAATATCGTAGGTATTGATGCAGATATCGCAAAAGCAATCTGTGACAAGCTCGGATATGAGTTACAGATCGAAGATATGGAATTTGACTCTATCATTGCAGCAGTACAGTCAGGAAAAGCAGATTTTGGTGCGGCAGGAATGACTGTAACAGAGGATCGTCTGAAAAACATTGACTTTACAGACAGCTATGCAAAAGCAAAACAGGTTATCATTACCAGAAAGTAGAGCAGAGGGCTGACAAGTGAGTGGTTTTAAGGAAAGCTTCTATCAGAATTTTATTGAAAAAGACAGATGGCAGTATCTGTTGACCGGTTTGGAGAACACATTACTGATCACCATATTTGCGGTTTTGATCGGAGTAGCCATCGGTTTTCTGGTAGCGATTATTCGTGCGAGCCATGATAAGAATGGTTCATTAAAAATATTGAATTTTATCTGCCGGGTGTATCTGACGGTAATCCGTGGAACACCAACCATGATACAGTTGATGATTACATACTACATTATTTTTGCTTCCGTGAATGTGAGCAAGATCTTTGTGGCAGTATGTGCATTCGGCATTAATTCCGGTGCCTATGTGGCGGAGATTGTGCGTTCCGGTATCATGTCCATTGATCAGGGACAGTTTGAGGCGGGACGAAGCCTTGGCTTTAACTATGTGCAGACCATGCGCCTGATCATTTTGCCGCAGGCATTTAAAAATGTCCTTCCGGCACTTGGAAATGAAATGATCGTGCTGTTAAAAGAGACATCCATCAGTGGATATGTAGGAACGATGGATCTGACCAAGGGTGGCGATATTATACGAAGTACCACCTATGAGGCATATCTGCCACTGTTTGGAGTTGCGGCAATTTACCTTGTGATCGTTATGCTGATGACAGCAGGTGTCAATAGACTCGAAAGGAAATTGAGAACAAATGAACGTTAATGAAAATGCGCTGATTCAGGTACAGGATTTAAAAAAATCTTTTGGTACGCAGGTGGTATTAGACGGGATCACAACAGAAATCGACCAGGGAGAAGTGGTAGCCATCATCGGACCATCCGGTTGTGGAAAATCTACCTTTTTACGCTCCTTAAATCTGTTAGAAGAACCGACATCAGGAACGATCCTGTTTGAAGGAACGGATATTACAGATAAGTCCGTGGATATCAACAAGATGCGTCAGAAAATCGGTATGGTATTTCAGCAGTTCAATCTGTTCCCAAACTATACCATACAGAACAACATTACGCTTGCACCGGTAAAACTCGGATTGATGACACAGCAGGAAGCGGAGAAAAAGGCAAAGGAACTGTTAGAAAGAGTCGGACTCCCGGAACGTGCCAATGATTATCCATCCCAGTTATCCGGAGGACAGAAGCAGAGAATTGCCATTGCAAGAGCACTTGCAATGAACCCGGACGTGATGCTCTTTGACGAACCGACTTCTGCACTTGACCCGGAAATGGTAGGCGAAGTGTTAGAGTTGATGCGTGAGTTAGCAAGAGACGGAATGACCATGGTGGTTGTAACCCATGAGATGGGTTTTGCAAGAGAAGTCGCAAACCGTGTTCTGTTTATCGATGAAGGAAAAATCCAGGAAGAGAACACACCGGAGGAGTTTTTTGCAAATCCAAAGAACCCAAGACTTCGGGAATTCTTATCCAAGGTATTGTAGAAAAAATTAAACTTAAGTTTAATAAAACACAGCACCGTTCATTAAAGGCGGCGCTGTGTTTTTGGATTTATTGGAAGATTTTCTTGTGGCTTAGAACTTATAAAAATGATACAATAATACTGTTGCATTTATGGGACACATTCGTTGTAGAACATAAGAAGGAAGAGAAAGAAAAGATTATCTGGTACGGAGGAAGAACATGGCATTTACACATCTGCATGTCCATACGGAATACAGTCTTTTAGATGGTTCAAATAAAATAAAAGAATATGTAGCAAGGGTCAAAGAACTCGGAATGAACAGTGCTGCCATTACAGACCACGGAGTCATGTATGGAGTCATAGATTTTTATAAAGAAGCAAAAGCGCAGGGGATCAATCCGATCTTAGGATGTGAGGTCTATGTTGCACCAAATTCCAGATTTGACCGGGAGACGGTACATGGAGAAGACCGGTACTATCATCTGGTATTATTGGCAGAGAATAATACAGGCTACAGCAATCTGATGAAGATTGTATCCAAGGGATTTGTAGACGGATATTATTACAAACCGAGAGTGGACATGGAGGTTTTAGAGCAGTACCACGAAGGAATCATTGCCCTGTCTGCCTGCCTTGCCGGTGAAGTGCCAAGAGCAATTACAAGAGGAAATTATGAAGAAGCAAAAGAGATTGCCTTAAAATATCAGAAGTGTTTTGGAAAAGACAACTATTTTTTAGAGCTTCAGGACCATGGAATTCCTGAGCAGCAAAATGTCAATCAGCACCTGTTAAGATTAAGTCAGGAGCTGGGAATCGAGTTAGTGGCAACAAATGATATCCATTATACTTATGCCGAAGATGCAGAACCGCATGACATCCTTCTTTGTATACAGACCGGAAAAAAATTAGCCGATGAGGACCGAATGCGTTATGAGGGCGGACAGTATTACGTCAAATCCGAGCAGGAGATGGCAGAACTGTTTCCCTATGCAAGACAGGCCTTGGAAAATACACAGAAGATCGCAGACCGCTGCCATGTCGAAATAGAGTTCGGCGTGACCAAGCTGCCGCATTTTGAAGTCCCGGAGGGTTATGATTCCTGGAGTTATCTGAACAAACTGTGCTTTGACGGATTGAAAGAGCGTTATCCGCAAAACCACACGGAATTAGAAGACCGCCTGAACTACGAGTTAGGTGTCATCAAAGAGATGGGTTATGTAGACTATTTCCTGATCGTCTGGGATTTTATCCACTATGCGAGAGAGCATGATATCAGTGTGGGACCGGGAAGAGGAAGTGCGGCAGGAAGTCTGGTGTCCTACACAACGGGGATCACGAATATCGATCCGATCAAATATAATCTGCTGTTTGAGCGTTTTTTAAATCCGGAGCGTGTCTCCATGCCCGATATCGATATTGATTTCTGCTATGAAAGACGGCAGGAAGTCATTGACTATGTCGTAAGAAAATATGGCGAGGACTGCGTGACCCAGATCGTCACCTTTGGTACGCTTGCCGCCCGCGGTGTCATCCGCGATGTCGGAAGAGTTATGGATCTGCCGTATGCTTATGTGGATGGCATCGCAAAACAGATTCCGATGGAATTAGGCATTACGATAGAAAAAGCGTTAAAAATGAACCCGGAACTTCGCACGATGTATGAAAACGATGAGAGCGTAAAGACGCTGATCGATATGTCAAAGAGGCTCGAAGGACTGCCAAGACACACCTCCATGCATGCCGCCGGAGTCGTGATCAGTCAGAAATCCATGGATGAGTATGTTCCGCTATCAAGAGCGTCAGACGGAACGATCACAACACAGTTTACGATGACGACCATTGAAGAACTCGGACTGTTAAAAATGGATTTCTTAGGACTGCGCACCCTGACTGTTATACAAAATGCCGTGCGTATGGCACAAAAAAGCAGTGGAAAACAGATCAACATCGATGAAATAGATTATCAGGATAAAGGAGTCTTAGAGCTGATCGGCTCCGGTAAGACAGAGGGAATCTTCCAGTTAGAAAGTGCCGGAATGAAGAACTTTATGAAGGAATTAAAGCCACAGAGCTTAGAGGATATCATAGCCGGAATCTCACTTTACCGTCCGGGACCAATGGACTTCATCCCGGCATATATTAAGGGAAAGAATCACCCGGAGGAAGTGACCTATGACTGCCCGCAGCTAGAACCGATCTTAGCACCGACCTATGGCTGTATCGTTTATCAGGAGCAGGTCATGCAGATCGTGCGTGACTTAGCAGGCTATACGCTTGGAAGAAGTGATCTCGTGCGTCGTGCCATGTCGAAGAAAAAAGGCTCTGTCATGGAGCAGGAGCGGAAGAACTTCGTCTATGGAAATGAAGAAGAAGGAGTTCCGGGCTGTATCGCGAATGGAATAGACGAAAAAATTGCAAATAAAATCTATGATGAGATGATGGATTTTGCTAAATATGCATTTAATAAATCCCATGCAGCCGCATATGCAGTCGTTGCATACCAGACGGCATGGTTAAAATACTATTATCCGGTAGAATTTATGGCATCCTTAATGACCTCCGTTATGGACAATTCCACGAAAGTATCGGAGTATACACTGACCTGTCGGAAAATGAATATAGAGATACTGCCACCGGATATCAACGAAGGAGAAGGCGGATTCTCCGTTGCGGGAAATGCGATCCGCTATGGCCTGTCTGCGATCAAAGGTGTGGGAAGACCTGTTATCGAGACGATCATTGCAGAAAGGGAAGCCAATGGAGCATTTTCCAATCTGGAGGATTTCTGCAGCCGCCTGAATGGAAGAGAATTAAATAAAAGGACCATAGAGAACTTTATCAAAGCGGGAGCCATGGATGGGTTAGAAGGAACGAGAAAACAAAAGATCATGATCTATTCAGCTATTTTAGATCAGATCAACGATGAGAAAAAACATTCCATCGCAGGTCAGATGAGCCTTTTTGACTTTGCAGATGAGGAAACAAAGCACGATTTTGAAATCCAGTTACCGGATGTGGGAGAATTTCCAAAAGAAACGCTGTTAGGATTTGAAAAAGAAGTCTTAGGAGTCTATATCAGCGGACATCCGTTAGAAGAATATGAAGAAAAGTGGAGAAAAAATATTAGTGCCACCACGAACGATTTTATCTGGGATGAAGAGACCGGAAAAACGAAAGTATCCGATAATGAGAAAGTGATCGTTGGCGGAATGATCACGGATAAGACCATAAAATATACAAAAAATAATAAGACCATGGCATTTTTAACGTTAGAGGATCTGCTTGGAACCGTGGAAGTTATTGTCTTTCCAAGAGACTATGAGCGGTATCATACTTATCTGAACGTCGATGAGAAAATATTTGTCAGCGGTCATGCAAATGTGGAAGAAGATAAGAACGGAAAGATCATCTGTGAAAAAATCTATGGATTTGATGATACGAAAAAAGAATTATGGATGCAGTTTGCCACCAAAGAAGAGTATCAGCAGATGGAACAAAAACTATTCCAAATGCTTCTTTCTTCTGACGGCAATGACCAGGTTGTCATCTATCTTTCCAAAGAAAAGGCGATCAAGCGTCTTGCAAACAACCGGAATGTCCATATAGAGCCACAACTTTTAGAGAATCTTCGGGAGTGTTTTGGAGAGGATAACGTAAAAGTTGTGGAAAAACCCATTGAAAACCGTACGAAAAGAGATTAAAATGGAAAAAGCAGGAGGAAGAGAGAATGGCAAAAGAAGTTAAGACAATCGGTGTCCTCACCAGTGGAGGAGATGCACCGGGTATGAATGCGGCGATCCGTGCCGTAGTACGTCAGGCAATTACAAAAGGTTTGAATGTAAAAGGAATCAAGCGTGGTTACGCAGGACTTTTACAGGAAGAGATCATAGATATGCATGCACAGGATGTTTCCGATATCATCCAGCGTGGAGGAACCATTTTACAGACAGCAAGATGTATGGATTTCACAACACCGGAAGGACAGCAAAAAGGTGCGGAGATCTGTAAAAAACATGGAATTGACGGTGTTGTAGTCATCGGAGGAGACGGTTCATTTAAAGGAGCACAGAAATTAGCAGAGCATGGGATCAATACGATCGGCCTGCCGGGAACGATCGACTTAGATATTGCATCCACAGAGTATACGATCGGATTTGATACGGCAGTTAATACTGCAATGGAAGCGATCGACAAGGTGCGTGATACCTCTACTTCCCATGAGAGATGTTCCATTATAGAAGTTATGGGACGCGGAGCCGGATATATCGCACTCTGGTGTGGAATTGCCAATGGAGCAGAGGATATTTTACTTCCGGAAAAATATAACTACGATGAGCAGATGATCGTAAATCATATTATCGAGAACAGAAAACGCGGCAAAAAGCACCATATCATCATCAATGCAGAGGGAATCGGACACTCCACCAGTATGGCAAAACGGATCGAGGCTGCAACCGGAGTAGAGACCAGAGCAACGATCTTAGGACACATGCAGCGTGGCGGAAGCCCGACCTGTAAGGATCGTGTCTACGCATCGACCATGGGAGCGAAAGCCGTGGATCTGCTGTTAGAAGGAAAGACAAATCGTGTGGTAGGTTATCGTCACGGAGAATTTGTGGATTTTGATATTGATGAAGCACTTGCAATGCAAAAAGGAATTCCGGAGTACCAGTGGGAAATCTGCCGGAATCTGTCAAAGTAGGAACGGATATGATCACAAGTACGAGTAATGCACAGATAAAAAAAATCATACAGCTGAATACAAAAGGAAAGGCACGTCGAAATTCGCGTGCCTTTGTTGTCGAGGGAGTAAAAATGTTTTTAGAAGCTCCCTTAGACTGGATCGAAGAGGTCTATCTTGCAGAGAGTTTTTTAGAAAAATATCAGGGATCGAAAAAAGAAGAGTATAAACAGGAGCTTTTAGAAAAATTAGAGACTACCAGATATGAAACTGTATCGGATCAGGTATTCCGTCATGCATCGGATACGATGACACCGCAGGGAATTTTGTGCATCGTAAAAATGCCGGAGTACCGGAGAGAGGACTTATCGGGAGGCTCTGATCAAAAGAAAGTGCCGCTGCTGCTCGTAACAGAAAATGTGCAGGACCCCGGAAACCTTGGAACCATGTTCCGTACAGCCGAAGGAGCGGGAGTGACCGGAATCCTGATGAGCCGCGATACCGTGGATATTTTTAATCCAAAGACGATCCGCTCTACCATGGGATCGATCTACCGGATGCCGTTTTTGTATACAGAGGATTTAAAAAAAGACATTTCAGAGCTTCAAAAAGAAGGCATACACTTCTACGCAGCACATTTGAAAGGAAAGGCTTCTTATGATGAGGCAGACTATCAGAAACCGAGTGCTTTTTTAATTGGAAATGAAGGAAATGGTCTGACGACGGAAATTGCCGACTTAGCAGATATCTATATCCGTATTCCGATGGAGGGAAAGTTAGAATCCTTAAATGCCGCTATGGCAGCAGGGATATTGATGTATGAAGCGAACAGACAGAGAAGAACATAACGGAAAAGGCTATCGGATGAGATAGCCTTTTTTCTTTAACTGTTCTTCAATCCGGTCAAAGACTTCCGGGGAGGATGCCTCAACGGTATGCATATGATTGCCGCCGGTAAGTTCCTTGAGCGGTTTTGCCGGAGTGGTAAAGAGACGTGTGGTAAAATCGTCCACATCCACACGGTTATTCAAGATCAGATCAACGGTAATGGCACCATAGATTTCATGCATGACTGTAACATCTAACACCTTTCCGCCACAGTCCACAAAGGTATAGAGTTCGTCCTGGATCTGCTCATCCGTATGTGAAACCGCAAAGGTACGTTTGAAATTCTCCGTGTCCTTTTCCGGCTGATAGAGCAGATAGCCCCGATAGGTGCTTAAGATATTTTTATTAGTGGCACGTAAGAGTGCAATGTCCTGTACAATGATCTGACGGCTCACACCGCATTTTCCTGCAATTTCCGTTCCGGAGAGCGGACTTTCTGAGCCTGCAAGTAATTTTAAAATAAACTGACGACGTTCGTCTCCTTCCATGTTAGTCCTCCTCAATTACCTGAATTTCCATATAGTCAAAGTCAATATGTTCAATAAAACTGTCCTGATAAAAACGTGCCTTGCCATGGCGTTTGAAATCCGAAATGGTATTGTCTAACCAGATCGGAACACCAAGGTCAAAGGTGTGGCATGCTTCATCTAAAGCATGAAAAATTTTATGGGTTCTTGTATCGTCCCTGTCATCGGTCAGACAGAGATCTTTTTGCATACGATTGTCTTTAAATATTTTAAACCAGATCCGCATGGGAATATCCTTTCTAAAAAAGTTCGATCACAAAATAGAATAATTTTACATCAAAACATATTATATCAGATATGGGCATCTCTTCACAACCTTTTCTAATCGTGGTATACTATTATATATAACGTAACAAACATAACGGAGGTTAAGGTCAATATGCAGCAGCAGTTTGACGAAGGCGTCGACAGTTGGAAAAGTGTCATGTTCCTTTATAATTCAGCATTAAAAGAAGTCAGTACAAAACTGGAGATTTTGAACGATGAATTTCAGTATGTACATCAGTATAACCCGATCGAGTACATAAAATCCCGTATCAAATCCCCGGAGAGTATCGTAAAAAAATTAAAAAAGAACGGATATGAATCATCCATACAAAATATGGTAAATTATGTAAACGATATTGCGGGAATCCGTATCGTCTGCTCCTTTACATCAGACATCTACCGGATGGCGGAGATGATCGGAAAGCAGAACGATCTGACCGTAGTGTCTATCAAAGATTATATCAAGAATCCAAAACAGAGCGGCTATAAGAGCTATCACATGCTTGTGACGGTACCGATCTTTATGTCGGACAGAGTCATTGATACCAAAGTAGAGATACAGATCCGTACGATCGCCATGGATTTCTGGGCAAGTTTAGAGCATAAAATCTATTACAAATTTGAAGGAAACGCACCGGAATACATCAGCCGTGAACTGAGAGAGTGTTCCGGTATTGTATCCGTTTTAGATGATAAAATGTTGTCCTTAAATGAGGCAATCCTAAAGGCAAAAGCCGAAGCAGAACACGAAGCAAAGAGTTAAGGATGTTCTAATCAGTCCCACCCGGCATATATATGTAGGGGAGGGAAAAGATATGGAGCGTAAATCTTTTAAGTGGATGATCGTGGATCTGATGTTCATGTACATCGTGACCGGACTCGGGCTGATCCTCATGGCATTTTTAATGGAAAAGTTTCAGTTGAACGGAACATTTGTAGAAGTAGGGGTTACGGTGATCTATGTGGTATCAGGGATCGCAGGCGGATTGATCGCAGGAAAAAAGATGAAGAGAAAAAAATTCCTGTGGGGACTGTTATTAGGAAGCCTGTACTTTTTGATCTTGTTTGCCGTATCAGCAGCATTGGCCGGAGGGCTTCCGAAAGATCTGGTACATATGGGAACGACACTTGGGATCTGTATGGCGGCAGGAACACTTGGGGGCATGATGAGTTAAAAAATGCTTTTCAACTGAAAAATATTATGCTATAATGTCAAAAGATATTTTATTTTCGGGAAGCGAGAAGCAGATAACCGGAGAAATTTGAAAGGAGATTTCATTATGAAACACATAAAGACATTAAATACAAAAAAATTACAGAACACAGTAAAAAAAGGCGGATGTGGCGAGTGTCAGACATCCTGTCAGTCTGCATGTAAGACATCCTGTACCGTAGGAAACCAGACTTGTGAGCAGAGCAAATAGTCCGTACAAAATCATAGATACATGGTATGAACGACCGTTCGCAGTTGCGTGCGGTCATTTGTGCGTTATATAAAGATGAAAAAAGTAACAGGAAAGAGAGGACTATCAGGTGGTTCATCAGTATATCAATAATGGTTATCACATTGTGTTAGATGTGAATAGCGGAGCCATTCATGTTGTAGACGAAGTGGTATATGATGTGATTCCGTTATTTGAGAAACACAGCAGTGAAGAGATAACAGGTCTGCTTCGTGAAAAATACAGCGAAGAAGAAATCCGTGAGGCTGTGGAAGAGGTTGCCCAGCTTAAAAAAGAGGGAAGTCTGTTTACACCGGACACCTACGAGGCACCGCTGATCGATTTTAAGAAACGTCCAACCGTGGTAAAAGCACTCTGTTTACATATTGCACATGACTGCAATCTGGCATGCCGCTACTGTTTTGCGGAAGAGGGCGAATATCATGGAAGAAGAGCGCTGATGTCATATGAGACAGGAAAAGCTGCATTGGATTTTCTGATCGCAAATTCGGGAAGCAGAAGGAATTTAGAGGTGGATTTTTTCGGCGGAGAACCGCTGATGAATTTTGAGGTAGTAAAACAGTTAGTAGCTTACGGAAGAGAGCAGGAAAAACTGCATGACAAGCATTTCCGTTTTACCTTAACAACCAACGGCGTACTTTTAAATGACGATATCATGGAATTTGCCAACCGTGAAATGGACAATGTGGTTTTAAGTATCGATGGACGTAAAGAGGTACATGACCATATGAGACCATTCCGAAAAGGAGCCGGAAGCTATGATCTGATCGTGCCGAAGTTCCAGAAGTTTGCTAAGAGCAGAAATCAGGAGAAATATTATGTGCGTGGTACCTATACACATTTCAACACAGATTTTTCCAAAGACGTGCTTCATTTAGCGGACTTGGGATTTAAGCAGATTTCCGTAGAGCCGGTGGTGGCAGAAGAGACGGACGATTACGCGATCAAAGAAGAAGATTTACCGGTACTTTTTAAAGAATATGATGATTTAGCAGCAGAGATGGTAAGAAGAAATAAAGCCGGAAACGGATTCAACTTTTTCCATTTTATGATCGATTTAGAAGGCGGTCCATGTGTCTATAAACGCCTTTCCGGTTGTGGTTCCGGTACAGAGTATTTAGCCGTGACACCATGGGGAGATTTATATCCGTGTCATCAATTTGTCGGTAATGAGAAGTTTTTAATGGGAAATGTACATGACGGCGTAGTGAACACCGGACTTCAGGAAGAGTTCAAGTGCTGTAATGTATATGCAAAAGAAAAATGCCGTGACTGCTTTGCAAGATTTTATTGCAGCGGCGGTTGTGCGGCAAATGCATACAATTTCCATGGAGATATATTAAAAACCTATGAAACAGGCTGTGAATTACAGAAAAAGCGTGTAGAATGTGCGATCATGATAAAAGCAGCCATGGCAGAACAAGAAGATTAAGAGAGGAAAAGAAATGAAAAGCATGAAAAAGAGCAGAGGGATCATCACTCTCATTCTCGTACTCGGAATTTTAGCCGGTCTGTGCTACTATTCCGCAACCATTATTTCTTCGACCGGAGTAGGAGAAGACCGGAGCATTAACCTTGGTCTGGATTTAGCAGGTGGTGTATCCATTACCTATCAGGTAGTCGGAGACAAGCCGACCGATGAACAGTTAGACGATACCGTCTATAAGTTACAGAAACGTGTGGAAGGCTACAGTACGGAAGCACAGGTATACAAAGTCGGAGATGACCGTATTTCCGTTGAGATTCCGGGAGTCAGCGATGCAAACAAGATTTTAGAGGAACTCGGAAAACCGGGAACTTTGGAATTCCAGACAGAAGATGGTAAGACCTTCATGGATGGATCTGCAGTTGCGCAGGCAAAAGCAGCAACCATTACAAATGATACCGGAAACAAAGAAAATATCGTAGAGCTGACCTTAACCGATGAAGGAGCAAAGACATTTGCAGAGGTCACATCCGCAAACGTCGGAAAAGCACTTCCGATCGTTTACGATGATGAAGTCATCAGTTATCCGACCGTACAGCAGGCAATTACCGGAGGAACTGCACAGATTTCCGGAATGGCAAACTATGAAGAGGCAGAGTCCTTAGCTTCCCAGATCAGAATCGGTTCCCTTTCCCTAAAGTTAGAGGAGATGCGTTCCGAGGTAGTAGGTGCACAGCTTGGAGAAGAAGCGATTTCAAGCAGTTTGAAGGCAGCAGCGATCGGTCTTGTGATCGTTATGATCTTTATGATCGTGCAGTACTTAGTACCTGGTGTGGTAGCCGCATTTGCACTTGCAATCTATACGACATTAGTGATCGCGACCTTATATCTGTTTGAGATTACCCTGACCTTACCGGGTATTGCCGGAATTATCCTTTCTATTGGTATGGCGGTGGATGCGAATGTCATTATCTTTGCCCGTATCCGCGAAGAGATCGCAGATGGAAAGAGCGTGGCAACCGCAATTGAAACAGGTTTTGCAAGAGCACGTTCCGCGATCTTAGATGGAAATATTACAACATTGATCGCAGCAGCAGTTCTTGGACTTCGCGGTTCCGGTACCGTAAAAGGATTTGCTTCTACATTAGCGATCGGTATTATCCTTTCAATGTTTACCTGTATGGTAGTTACGAAGGTGCTGATGCATGCAGTTTATGCGATCGGTGTCCGTGATGCGAAATTCTATGGTAAGGCAAAAGAGCGTAAGCCATTTGATTTTGTCGGAAAGACAGGAATCTTTATTGCAATCTCCTGTGCGATCATCGTGTGTGGCTGTGTAGGAGTAGGCATGCACAAATCAAGTGATGGAACCATTTTAAATTACAGTCTGGAGTTTAAGGGTGGAACGTCTACCGCAGTTGTGATGGATAAACAGTATTCCATCAAAGAGATTGATAAAGAGATCGTTCCTCTAGTAGAAAAAATTACAGGCGACGGTAACGTACAGGCACAGGCAGTCGAGGGTACCAAGCAGATCATCATCAAGACCCGTACGCTGTCACTGGAAGAGAGAACAAAGTTAGAAAAGACCATGACCAAGAATTTTGGCGTGGATAAAAAAGATATTACATCCGAAAGTATCAGTTCCACCGTCAGCAATGAGATGAAGACCGATGCGATCGTAGCAGTTGTGATCGCAACGATCTGTATGCTGCTCTATATCTGGTTCCGGTTCAAGGATGTACGTTTTGCGGGAAGTGCGGTAATTGCACTGAGCCACGATGTTATCATGGTATTTATTTGTTATGTGTTAGCATGGATTTCCGTAGGAAATACCTTTATTGCATGTATGTTAACGATTATCGGTTACTCGATCAATAATACGATCGTTATCTTTGACCGTATCCGTGATGCATTGAAAAAACATCATGCACAGACAAAGGCAGCATACAAAGAGATCGTCAACAAGAGTATCGCACAGACCATGTCAAGAAGTGTGAATACTTCCATTACAACCTTTGTTATGGTATTAGTTCTTTATATTATGGGTGTAACCTCTATCCGTGAGTTTGCACTGCCATTGATGGTAGGACTTTTAGCAGGTACTTATTCTTCTATTTGTCTTGCGAGTGAGATCTGGTATCTGTTGCGTACGAAAGGTATGAAGAAAGAATAATATGTGGTGGTATCTGGCAGTGATGAATACTTTGGGATTTGCACTGATGGGACTGGATAAAAAAAGAGCCGGGGAACATCAGTGGAGGATCTCAGAGCGAACATTATTCTTAGTGGCGGCCTTAGGCGGAAGCGTGGGGAGCTGGCTTGGAATGTATATTTTTCACCACAAAACAAAGCACTGGTATTTCGTGATCGGAATACCGGTGATTTTTGTATTGCAAAACATTTTGTGGTACTTTATAATGATGAATAGTTAAAGCAAAAACAAGACAAATCAATGATGGAGGATGAACGAATGAATTTACTTCAGGAAGTACAGGCAGTAGACCGTGAGGTAGCAGATGCTATTACAGCAGAAATGGAGAGACAGAACAGTCATATTGAACTGATCGCATCCGAGAACTGGGTAAGTCCGGCAGTGATGGAGGCAATGGGAAGTATTTTAACCAATAAATACGCAGAAGGATATCCGGGAAAAAGATATTATGGCGGATGTGAATGTGTGGATATTGTAGAAAATCTTGCAATTGAACGTGCAAAAGAGCTGTTTGGCTGTGAATATGTCAATGTACAGCCACATTCAGGAGCACAGGCAAATATGGCAGTACAGTTTGCAATGCTGACACCTGGCGATACGGTCATGGGAATGAACTTAGACCACGGCGGTCATCTGACACACGGAAGTCCGGTGAATTTTTCCGGAAAATACTTCAATATTGTACCTTATGGAGTAAACGACGAGGGTGTCATTGATTATGACAAAGTGATGGAAATTGCAATGGAGTGCAAACCAAAACTTATTATTGCAGGTGCAAGTGCCTATGCAAGAATCATTGATTTTAAGACATTCAGAGAAATTGCAGATGCCTGCGGAGCATATCTGATGGTCGATATGGCACATATTGCAGGTTTAGTCGCAGCAGGACTGCATCCAAGTCCAATCCCGTATGCAGATGTGGTAACCACCACAACACATAAGACCCTGCGTGGACCAAGAGGCGGTATGATTTTAGCAAGTGCGGAAGCCAACGAGAAGTTTAATTTTAACAAAGCAATCTTCCCGGGAACACAGGGTGGTCCTCTAATGCATGTGATTGCAGCAAAAGCAGTATGTTTTAAAGAAGCATTACAGCCGGAGTTCAAGGCATATCAGCAGGGAATCATCGACAATGCACAGGCGCTCTGCAAAGGTCTGATAGACAGAGATATCAAGATCGTTTCCGGAGGAACAGACAACCATCTGATGTTAGTCGATTTAACGAACTATGACCTGACAGGAAAGGCAGTGGAGAAATTATTAGATTCCGTAAATATTACATGTAATAAAAATACGATCCCAAATGATCCGAAGTCTCCATTTGTAACAAGCGGTATCCGTTTAGGAACAGCATCCGTAACCTCCCGTGGCATGAAAACAGAGGACATGGATGACATTGCAGAGGCAATTGCACTGATGATCAAAAATGGTGAGGACTCCGCAGAAGAGGTCAAAGCCATTGTGAAAAAACTGACTGACAAATATCCGTTAAAATAATTCTTAAGAATTTTATAAAATCGAGAAAATATAAAAAAGACATGCTATAATGAGCACAAATTGATTTTTGTGCTCATTTTAAATTATGACATGATAAAAAATCAGAGTATTCAGGAGGCTAGAATGGATAAGAAGAAAAAAATTATTATCGGTGTTGTGATCGCCGTGGTTGCCGTAGCGGCAGTCGTTCTAAGTATCGTATTGGCAAAAGGCGGCGGAAAAAAAGCGAAAGATAAAGTGTATGTGGAAAAAGTCAAGACAATCTGCGGCAATGATGCGGGGACAACGAACCGTTTTTCCGGTGTGGTAGAGGCACAGGACAGCTGGAAGATCAAACTGGATGGCGATAAAAAGGTCAAAGAGGTATTTGTCAAAGTCGGAGATGAGGTCAAGGAAGGAGATCAGCTCTTTTCCTATGATATGGACGAGACAAATTCACAGATCGAGCAGGCAAATCTTGAATTAGAGAGTATCACAAACGAGATTAACGATTACAACAGCCAGATCGCAACCTTAAGTGCAGAAAGAGATGCGGCACCGGAGGAAGCAAAGTTCGACTATACGACGCAGATCCAGAGTGTGCAGAATGATTTAAAACAGTCTGAGTACAACCGAAAGAGCAAACAGCTTGAAATTGATAAAATGAAACAATCTCTTGGAGATGCCGTGGTAACGAGCAAAATGGCAGGTGTCGTAAAGACGGTCAACAACAGTAACGGTGGTTCCGATGACAGTTCTTCTGACGATGCATTTATGACCATCCTTGCGACCGGTTCCTATCGGGTAAAATGTATGATCAATGAGCAGAACATGTCTGAGATATCCGAGGGAGAGCAGATGCTGATCCACTCCAGAGTAGATGAAGATCAGACCTGGAACGGTACAATTTCAGGAATTGATATGGAATCGCCGCAGTCAAACGGTGACCAGTACACGGACAGCAGTGATTCTTCCGATACCACAACCTCTTCAAAATATCCGTTCTATATTAATTTAGAAAATTCAGATGGAATGATGTTAGGACAGCATGTGTTTGCGGAAGCAGATCTGGGACAGGGACAGAAGAAAAAAGGTATCTGGCTTATGGAATCCTATATCGTAAAAGAAAAAAAGGAAGCCTATGTCTGGGCTGATAACGGAAAGGGCAAGCTGGAAAAACGTAAGGTTGAGCTTGGAAAATATGACGAAGAACTTGGCGAGTACAAGATCAAATCCGGTCTGAAAAAAGATGACTATATCGCATGGCCGATGGATGGCTTGTATGAAGGTGTAGAAGCAGTTAAGAATGAGAGCGAAGTAGATTATGATGCACCTTTATATAAGGATCAGCAGGACAGTACAGAACCGTACACAGAGGACAGTGCAGAGCCGGCAGATGATGCGGTCGAACCAATGAGTGGTACGGGACAGCCGGTTGATGGGGTCGAAGCGGAGCCGACGGAGGAAACGACAACGGAAGAAGACGGTGCAGCACAGGATGCAGAACAGCCGGTCGATGAGAATGAGACGAGTGGAGAGGAGTAAAAATCCATGATATTGAACTTGGAACATATTTACAAAGATTATCAGCAGGATAAGCTGGTGGTCCCAGTATTAAAGGACGTCTGCTTACAGGTAGAAGAGGGTGAATATGTGGCGATCATGGGACCGTCCGGTTCCGGAAAGACCACTCTGATGAATATCATCGGATGTTTAGATCAGCCTACTTCCGGAGTCTATGAATTTTCAGGCGAAAATATTTTATCCTATAAAGACAGGGAACTTGCAGCAGTGCGTTCTAAAAGCATAGGATTCGTATTTCAGAACTTCCAGTTACTGCCGAGGGCAACTGCTTTAGATAATGTTGCACTGCCTTTAAGCTATGCAGGCGTAAAACCAAAGGAACGAAAGGAGCGGGCATTTGTAGCATTAGAGCGTGTGGGTTTAGCAGACCGTGCAGAGTTTCGCCCGAACCAGTTATCCGGTGGTCAGAAACAGAGAGTTGCCATCGCAAGAGCTGTAGTAAACGAGCCGAAGATCCTGCTTGCAGATGAACCGACCGGAGCATTGGATTCAAAATCGGGACAGCAGATCATGGAACTGTTTGAAAAATTAAATGAAGAAGGCGTAACGATCGTAATGATCACTCACGATGCAAAGGTTGCACACCGTGCAAAACGGGTAGTTCACATCATAGACGGAGAACTGACCGAGGAAAAGGAGGAAGAGAAGGATGAATAAAAAGAAAGTCGTAATTCTTGTCCTGGTCATTGTTCTGGCAGCAGGAGCTGTAGGTGGCGGAATTTTTGCCTTCAAAAAGCAAAAGGATAAAAAGACAAAGGTGGACGTTTATCCGGTATCTGTAATGGATATGGGTGGCGGATATGGTAACGGAGAGTCCTACAGCAGTGGAACGGTTACAGATGATAAGTCACAGGTGATCTATCTTGAAGACAGTGATAAAGTGGCGGAGGTCTATGTCAAAGAAGGCGATAAGGTCAAAGAAGGCGATCCACTGATGCGGTATGATATGGAAGAAGCAAATCTCAATGTCGATATGAAGACCTTGGATGTGGAAAATGCTGAAAATGATCTGGTGATCGCACAGCGTGAGTTAGAAAAACTGAAAAACATGACTCCGGTGGCAGAGACACCAACCGTACCGGACGAACCGGAAGAGCCGGCACCAAAACCGGAAGTTCCGGAAAAAGACGGAGATGCCTATAACATCATCGGAAAATCCGCGAAGTCCTACGAAGGAAAAGGAACACAGGAGAAACCATACCGTTTTTTATGTACAGAGAAAGCGTATGTAACCGGAGAATATCTGAATTACCTGAAAAAACATTCCTATATGGCAGTCTTTGAAATCCATGAGGATAACAAGAAGGATGGAGATGTCCTGAATGCATGGCTGGTAAACGGAAGCAGTATAAAAGAAGAATACGATGCGGAATCCCAGTGGTCTGTTGCAAGCCGACAGGAAGTAACGGATGAAGATACCACAGAACCGGATACCACGGATGACAGTGCGGATGATGAGAGTGATAGTGGTGATGATGAAAGCAGTATGGGATATACCGCATCAGAACTTGCAGAAAAGATCCGTGAAAAAGAAAAGGAGATCCGTGAACTGGATATTACAAAGCGAAAAGCAGCCTTAGAGTTAGAGGAAGCAAAAAAAGTATCAGGAGACGGCATATTAAAAGCCAGTGTCAATGGAACCGTAGACACAGCATGTGATCCGAGTGATCCGCCAAATGACGGTTCTCCGTTCTTAGAAGTAAGAGGACAGGACAGCCTCTATGTGACCGGAACACTGAGCGAGTTGATGCTAGGAGAAATCCAGACAGGTCAGAAGGTTCAGATCAGTTCCTGGGAGAGCGGCAAGACCTATGAAGGAGAGATCACGGAGATTTCCACTACACCGGTAGATGGCAGCAACTACATGGGCGATGGTAATCCAAATGCATCTTATTATACTTATAAAGCCTTGGTAAAAGACAGCAAGGGGCTGCATAATGGAGAAGGTGTAGATTTAAATATCAGCCAGGATGCAAATTCAGGAAGTTCCGTACTGTGCATCGAAAAAGCATATGTGCGTACCGTAGACGGTACATCGTATGTGATGAAAGAAGATAAGAACGGAAGATTGAAAAAGCAGAAAGTAAAGACCGGAAAGACTTACTACGGTCAGGCAGTGGAGATTTTATCGGGCTTAGACGGAAGTGAATACATTGCATTTCCATATGGTAAAAATGTCAAAGAGGGCGTGAGAGTCCGCGAGACAGATGAATTGGCATATTAGGAGGAAGGAAGAATGATAGAAAATATAAGATTATCGTTTCAGGGAATCTGGTCCCATAAGATGCGTTCCTTTCTGACGATGCTGGGAATCATTATCGGAATTGCGGCAATCATAGCTATTGTATCTACAATTAAAGGAACAAACGAACAGATCAAAGAGAATCTGATCGGCTCGGGAGACAATACGGTCACGGTCAGCCTGTATCAGGGCGACTGGGAATACGATATGTCTGCAGGCGTTCCGGATGGAGTCCCTGCGATTTCAGAGGAGATGTTAGACAGCATCAAGGATACCGATAAGGTAGAGGATGTATCTGCATTTTACAAAAGACAGGACTATGACAATATTTTTTATAAAAATGTTTCCTTAGCAGGAGGATATCTCTATGGTATCGAGCAGAACTATCTGGATACCTGTGATTTTATCCTGCGGGAAGGCAGAGGTTTTGACAAAGAGGATTATAAAAAACAGAGAAAAGTGGCACTCTTAGATTCGGATTCCGAGCAGACATTGTTTCAGGGAGAGTCAGCAGTCGGAAAAACGATCGAGATCAAAGGAGAGCCATATGTGGTTGTCGGTATTGTGACGAAAAGCAAGACCTTTGAGCCGGTCATCAATTCCGTAGAGGATTATTATACTTATATGCAGGAGTCGAGCGGTGCAGTCTATGTGCCAAAAGTAACGTGGCCGATCATCTATCAATATGATGAGCCGGAAAATGTAATTTTGCGTGTAAAGAGTACCGATGACATGACACGTGTAGGCAAAAAGACCGCAGATTTATTAAATGAGAATCTGAGCGTGTCCGATGATACGATGAAATATAAGGCAGAGGATTTATTAGAGCAGGCGAAAGAGATTCAGGAGCTGAGTGATTCCACAAACTCCATGTTGATCTGGATCGCTGGAATTTCCCTTTTAGTAGGTGGTATCGGCGTTATGAATATCATGCTGGTATCCGTAACCGAGAGAACCAGTGAGATCGGTCTGAAAAAAGCACTCGGAGCAAGAAAAGGCATTATTTTGGGACAGTTTTTAACAGAGTCCGCAGTGCTGACCAGTCTGGGTGGAATTTTTGGCGTGATCATCGGGATCATACTGGCACAGGTCATTTCGAAAGTAAGTGATATGCCGGTAGCGATCAGTATTCCGGCAGCAGTCGGAGCGGTCGTATTTTCCATGCTGATCGGAATTATCTTTGGAATGCTGCCATCTTATAAAGCAGCAAACCTCAATCCGATCGATGCCCTGCGTCATGAATAGGCATATGATATGAAAAATTACTTGCACACAGGACATAATCGCGTTATAATGTGCAAAGAATAAGTACCAGGCGTTAACGGAAGCTACGATTGCAAAGGTGTTCAGAGAGTCGGTGGTTGGTGAGAACCGGAGATTGGAGCAGTCTTTCCACTTTCTCAGTCGGCAGTGAGAACTGCGGGGTGACAGTCCCTTATCCTGTCGATGAGAGGTCAGGTCCATGAATTTAGTATTCGAAAAAGATCTGACAAACCGGGTGGCAACGCGGAGTATACCTTCGTCCCTGTAGCACGTCAGAGTGCAAAGAGGGACGGAGGTTTTTTGGTTTTTCTATAGGAAATGTTTTCTATAGAAAAAACTTTTGGGCGAAAATGCAACCCTTAGTTCTTGATTTTTTTATAGGAGGATTTATATGTTAGATTTAAAATTTTTAAGAGAGAACCCGGATATTGTAAAGAAAAATATCGAAAATAAGTTTCAGCAGCAGAAACTTCCATTAGTGGATGAAGTGATTGAGTTAGATGCAAAGGCAAGAGCAACCCAGCAGGAAGCGGATGATCTGCGTGCAAACCGCAACAAGATTTCTAAGCAGATCGGTGCTTTAATGGGCCAGGGTAAAAAGGATGAAGCCATGGAGCTCAAAGCACAGGTAGAAAAAGATGCTGCCCGTCTTTCTGAATTAGAAGAAAAGGAAAAAGAATTACAGGGAAAGATTACAAAGATCATGATGACGATTCCGAACATCATTGATCCATCCGTACCGATTGGAAAGGATGATTCCTGTAACGTAGAAATCGAAAAATTTGGTGAGCCGGTCGTACCGGATTTTGAAATCCCATATCATACAGAGATTATGGAGCGTTTTGACGGCATTGACTTAGATGCAGCAGGAAAAGTAGCGGGCAACGGTTTTTACTATCTGATGGGTGACATTGCAAGACTTCATTCCGCAGTGATTTCCTATGCGAGAGATTTTATGATCGACCGCGGATTCACATACTGTGTACCGCCATTTATGATCCGCAGCAATGTGGTAACCGGAGTTATGAGTTTTGACGAAATGGATGCCATGATGTACAAGATCGAGGGCGAGGATCTCTATCTGATTGGTACCAGTGAACATTCCATGATCGGAAAATTCATTGATACCATTAATGAAAAAGAAAAACTTCCATATACATTGACCAGTTATTCTCCATGCTTCAGAAAAGAAAAAGGAGCACATGGAATCGAGGAACGTGGCGTATACCGTATCCATCAGTTTGAAAAACAGGAGATGATCGTAGTATGTGAGCCGGAAGAATCCAAACTGTGGTATGACAAGCTGTGGCAGAATACGGTAGATCTATTCCGCAGCCTTGACATTCCGGTCCGTACCTTAGAGTGCTGCTCCGGTGATTTGGCAGACTTAAAAGTAAAATCCTGTGACGTAGAGGCATGGTCGCCAAGACAGAAGAAATATTTTGAAGTCGGAAGCTGCTCTAATTTAGGAGATGCACAGGCAAGAAGATTAAAAATCCGTATCAAAAACGGAAAGGAAAAATATTTTGCACATACACTTAACAACACAGTTGTTGCACCGCCAAGAATGTTGATCGCATTCTTAGAGAACAACTTAAATGAAGACGGAAGTGTAAATGTTCCGGAGGCACTGCGTCCATATATGGGTGGAAAAGAGAAACTGGTGCCGAAGCATTAAGGGTAGTGTTCAACATTTCGATGAATCTTTAGCAAAGCAGGAAGCGTGTTAGGAAGAGGGAATGTTCAGCAAGCTCCCGCCAATGATTCCGAGTTTCCTTGTGCTAAGCATTCCGATGAACCTCCTTCAAAGCAGGAAGCATGTTCGCCAAGGGGCTCCATGCTTCCGGGAGTTTCATCTCCATAGCACAAAAAGAAACTCTTCATCATTGGCGGGAGCTCGCTGGGATATACGCTTTCTAAGACAGTTTGTAGAGAAGATGAGGAAGAAGTTAAATAAGAGATGTCACTCAAAAGAATGAGTGGCATGTTTTGTTTTGAAATTCTATTCTGCAGCAGATAAAATGAGAAATAACTATATCTGCATTGTATATGAGATTCAGTGATGTAAATCCATTAAGTCAGTAAATATTTCCTAAAATTCATGGAGGATGCTTTTGATAATCCTTTTCAAGAGAATCCCTAATAGGCTATTTTAGAATTTTTCATATATAGATTCATTAAATAATTCTCAAAATGCTATTCTTTTAAATTTCTAAACAATTTACCCCAGAATTTTCCATATACACACAATGTAGACGGGAACAGCAGAATTGTACAAAATCCGGTTGTAACCCACTTCCCACCATGCTATAATACTCTCAAAGCATATTTTCTTTTATATAAGGCGGCAATTCTGCCGTAGTCTATTACAAATCTAATTCAGATCAGAAAATTCATGCTTTTCCAACATTATGAACAGCAGGAGTTTTCAAGAAAAAAGGATAAGAACTCCTGCGAGACAATTTCAAACAGGAGGTAATACTATGACAGAAACTCAAAACGAGATCCGTGTTGCAAGAAACCATAAGGACAGATTATTCCGCATGATATTCCGTGAAAAGAAAGAGCTATTGAGCCTTTATAATGCGGTTAACGGAACATCTTACACGAATGCAGAAGATTTAGAGATTGTAACCTTAGAAAATGCCATTTATATGAATATGAAAAACGATCTGGCATTTATCATGGATTCCTATCTGAATCTTTACGAGCATCAGTCCACTTATTCTCCCAACATGCCGTTGCGGGATTTGTTCTATATTGCAAAAGAATTACAGGGGCAGGTTAATCACAGGGATCTGTATCGCAACACACTGATTAAAATCCCGACACCGAGATTTTTAGTATTCTACAATGGTTCGGAAGAACAGGCAGAGAAGAAATATTTAAGATTATCAGATGCATTTCAAAAATCGATGGACGACCCGGATTTGGAATTAGTGGTAACAATGCTAAATATCAATCTTGGGAAAAACAAAAAATTATTAGAGCAGTGCCGGACTTTAAAGGAATATGCGATCTATGTGAAGAAAGTACGTACCTATGCAAAGAGCATGAAGAATGTAGAAGAAGCAGTAGACCGTGCAGTGACAGAATGCATTAATGAAGGAATCCTGCGGGAGTTTCTACTTCAGAACAGGAAAGAGGCGGTAGAAATGAGTATCTTTGAATATGATGAAGAAGCAGTCTTTGAGATTGTCCGAAAAGATGAATATGAGAAAGGACATCAGGAGGGAATTATTGAAGGAAAAGTAGAATCTATTTTGGAATTATTGGAAGATATCGGTACAATACCAGATAAAGTTCGTGAAAGAATCCACAATGAAAAAGATATCAAAGTCCTGAATAGCTGGTTAAAACTGGCGGCTAAAGCAGAATCTATAGATGAGTTTGTATCAAAAATGTAGATAGCGGGGGGTATATGTTCAGCGAGCTCCCAACGATGCTTTCAAGTTTCCTTGTGCTGAGCATTTCGATGAACCTCCCTAAGAGCAGGAAACGCAGCATGTCCGTGGGAATAGCTGGGGATAGCCGCCTGTATAAACAAAGTTCCCAAGAAATCCCCTTGCCATCCCCAATTCCATATGTTAAAATCTTAACGAACAGTATTTCGGATGAAAACGGTATCATTTTGATAATGCATCCTTTCCATTTTGTACAGCATGCAGCAGACAGAAATGGAGGTGCATAGCGATAGGAATAGGAATTATAGGTGCCGGGAAGGTAGGTACAACCATGGGAAAATATTTTGTTACCCATGGCGAAGAAGTCAGCGGATTCTACAGCAGAACCGTAAACAGTGCCAAAGAAGCGGCAAAATTCTGTAACACAAAATATTTTAGCGAGTTAGATTCACTCATTGAGGTAAGCGATACCCTGTTTATAACCGTGACAGACGGGGCAATAAAGGAAATATGGGATTGCATTGCAGCAAAAGATGTGAAGGGAAAATCAGTCTGCCACTTTAGTGGCTCATTATCAAGTGATATATTTTCAAATGCAGAGCAGGCAGGAGTATCTGTTTGTTCACTTCATCCAATTTACGCGTTCAGTAACAAATTCACAGCTTATCAAAATTTAACAGAGGCAATTTTTACCGTAGAGGGCGACGAACAGGCAGTTGCGGATATCTATCGGATGTTTGAAAAACTACCGAACAGGTTAGTACTGATCTATACAGAGGCAAAAACGCGTTATCATGCGGCAGTCAGTATGGCGAGTAACCATGTCATCGGGCTTTTGTCCATGGCAGTAAAAATGTTAGAAGAAGCCGGCATAGAGAGTACAGCGGCTTATGAAATGCTGACACCGTTGGTAAAAAATAACGTAGAAGCGGCATTGAAGTACGGATGCGAACAGGCGCTGACCGGACCGATAGAACGGAACGATCTTGGTACGGTAAGACATCATTTAGAAGTGCTGTCAGAAGAACAAAAGGCGGTGTATGATGCGATCGGCACAGAACTGGTCAGAATCTCAGAGAAAAAGCATACCGAACGAAATTACCGGCAGATGAAAGAACTGTTAAGGAAAGAAAGTGAATGATTGGAGAGCAAAAATGAAGAACACAGTAGTAACAATACAGGAAGCAAAGAAACGCGGCGAAAAAATCACCATGCTGACAGCCTATGATTATTCTATGGCAAAACTCATCGATGAATCAGGCATCAACATGATCTTGGTGGGAGATTCCTTAGGAATGGTCATGTTAGGATATGAAGACACCTTATCCGTAACAATGGAGGATATGATACATCATACAAAAGCAGTTACAAGAGGAGCAAAAAATGCATTGATAGTTGCGGATATGCCGTTTATGTCCTATCAGGCATCTGTCTATGATGCAGTCTGCAATGCAGGCCGTCTGATGAAAGAGGGACGGGCGCAGGCAGTCAAGTTAGAAGGCGGCAAAGAAGTGTTTCCACAGATAGAAGCAATCACCAAAGCGTCCATACCGGTTGTGGCTCATTTGGGACTGACCCCGCAGTCCTTAAATGTGTTCGGCGGATTCAAGGTGCAGGGAAAATCAGAAGAGGCAGCTAAAAAATTAATCGAGGATGCCAAAGGAGCAGAAGCGGCAGGAGCGGTAGCCGTTGTTTTAGAGTGTGTTCCGGCAAAATTAGCAGAATTGATCTCAAAACAGATCAACATACCAACGATCGGAATTGGTGCAGGCGCAGGATGTGACGGACAGGTGCTGGTATATCAGGATATGTTAGCAATGTTTGGTGATTTTAAACCGAAATTCGTAAAGCAGTTCGGACAGATTGGCGAACAGATGAAAGCGGCTTTTTCACAGTACATCAAAGAAGTACAAAACGGCGTATTTCCGGCGGAACAGCATACCTATGGGATCAGCGACGAAATGTTAGAGAAATTATATTAAGAAAAGTATCTTATCAGAGGAGGAAAAAACATGCAGTTAGTCCATACAATAGACGAAGTAAGAGCACAGGTAAAAGCATGGAAACAGGAAGGGCTGAGTGTCGGACTGGTTCCGACCATGGGCTATCTTCACGATGGTCATAAAAGTCTGATCGAGCGTGCCGTAAAAGAAAATGACCGTGTAGTGGTCAGTGATTTTGTGAATCCGACACAGTTTGGAGAAAACGAAGATTTAGGAAGTTACCCAAGAGATATAAAGAGAGATGCGGCACTTTGTGAGGCGGCAGGCGTGGAACTTTTATTTAATCCCACACCGGAGGAAATGTACTATAAAGACAACTGTACTTTTGTGGATATGAACCGTTTGACGGATGTGCTTTGTGGAAAGACAAGACCGATCCATTTTTCCGGAGTATGCAGCGTAGTGACCAAGCTATTTCATATTGTAACACCGGACCGTGCCTATTTTGGACAAAAGGATGCACAGCAGTTAGCAGTGATCCGCCGGATGGTCAGAGATCTGAATTTTGACATTGAGATCGTAGGATGCCCGATCGTGCGTGAGGCAGACGGACTTGCAATGAGTTCGAGAAACACCTATCTGAATGAAGAAGAGAGAAAGGCAGCATTAGTGTTAAGCCAGGCAGTCCGTTTAGGAGAAGAACTGATAGAAGCAGGAGAAAAAAATGCAGCAGTGATCAAAGAGAAGATGATCGCCCATATCGAAGCGGAGCCGCTTGCAAAAATAGATTATGTGGAGATCGTGGATGCACAGAGTTTAGAACCTGTGTCAGAGATTCAGGGAGAGATCTTATCCGCAATGGCAGTTTATATCGGTAAGACCAGATTGATAGACAATTTTATCAGATAGAGGGAGAGCGAAGATGTATTTAAAAATGTTAAAAGGAAAGATCCATCGTGCGGTTGTAAAACAGGCGGAATTAAACTATGTTGGCAGTATCACGGTGGACCCGGTGCTGATGCAGGCGGCTGGGATCTTAGAATATGAAAATGTCCAGATCGTAGATATTGAAAACGGAAATCGTTTTGAGACCTATACGATAGCCGGAGAGCCTGGAAGCGGGATGATCTGCTTAAACGGTGCGGCGGCAAGACAGGTGCAGACCGGAGATCATGTCATTATCATGGCGTATGCACAGATGACCCCGCAGGAAGCAGAGCAGTTCTTACCGGCAGTCGTATTTGTCGATGAGAATAATGCGATAGAGAGGATCACCAGCTATGAAAAACATGGAGAGATTGCATAAGACAAAAAATAAGGTTGAAAAATCTTACACAATATGATAAACTTTTTACAATTTAGGCATAGCACAGAATAAGAAAAAAAGAGAATCTCCCTCTTTTTTTTTGAGAAAATTTAGAAAGGACAGGGTAAAGAATGAAAGCTTTTCTGATCTTAGAAGACGGAACTGTCTTTGAGGGAACCAGTATCGGTTCGCAAAAAGAGGTTATCAGTGAAATTGTATTTAATACATCCATGACAGGATATTTAGAGGTAATGACCGATCCATCCTATGCAGGACAGGCAGTTGTCATGACCTATCCACTGATTGGAAATTATGGAATCACACCGGATGCAGAGTCAAAACGTCCATGGGTGGACGGATATATTGTCAGGGAGTTATCCAGAATGCCAAGCAATTTCCGCTGCGAAGGAACGATACAGGACTTTTTGAAAGAAAATGACATACCTGGGATCGCAGGAATTGATACAAGAGCATTGACAAAGATCCTTCGTGACAAGGGAACCATGAACGGTATGATCACCACCGATGAACAGTATGAGTTAGAGAAGGTTCTTCCGAGGTTAAAAGAATATCAGACAGGAAACGTAGTAGATAAAGTAACCTGTGATGAGAAAAGCGTATTAAATGGAAAAGGAAAAAAAGTAGCCCTGTTAGATTTAGGAGCGAAAAAAAATATTGCAGACTCCTTACATGACAGAGAATGCGAAGTAACGATTTACCCTGCCCACACAACAGCAGAAGAGATTTTAGCAGCCAAACCGGACGGTATCATGCTGAGTAACGGACCTGGAGATCCGAAGGAATGTCAGGCAATCATAGAAGAGATCCGTAAATTATATGAATCCGATGTGCCAATCTTTGCAATCTGCTTAGGACATCAGCTCATGGCATTAGCAACCGGGGCAGATACCTATAAATTAAAATACGGACATCGCGGCGGCAATCATCCGGTCAAAGATTTAGAGACCGGAAGAGTCTATATCTCATCCCAGAACCATGGCTATGCAGTGGATGATAAAGCATTAGATGAAAACGTTGCAGTTCCGGCATTTGTAAATGTCAATGATGGAACCAATGAAGGCTTAAAATATATCGGAAAGAACATTTTTACGGTACAATTCCACCCGGAAGCATGTCCGGGACCACAGGACAGTTCGTATTTGTTTGACCGTTTTATCACAATGATGGGAGGGAACCAGTAATGCCAAAGAATCAGGATATCAAAAAAGTATTAGTTATCGGTTCCGGTCCTATTGTCATCGGACAGGCAGCCGAATTCGATTATGCGGGAACACAGGCATGCCGCTCTTTAAAAGAAGAAGGCATCGAAGTAGTGCTTGTCAACTCCAACCCTGCAACGATCATGACCGATAAAGAGATTGCAGACGAGGTGTATATTGAGCCACTGACCGCAAAAGTCTTAGAGCAGATCATTTTAAAAGAAAAACCGGACAGCGTACTTCCGACCTTAGGAGGACAGGCAGGACTGAACTTGGGAATGGAGCTTGCAGAATCCGGATTTTTAGAAGAACATGGTGTGAAACTGATTGGAACAACTGCGGAAACGATTTTCAAAGCAGAGGACCGTCAGGCATTCAAGGACACAATGGAAAAAATCGGTGAGCCTTGTGCGCCATCTTTAGTCGTACACAACGTAGAAGACGGTATCGCATTTACAAATACCATCGGTTATCCGGTCGTATTACGTCCGGCATATACCTTAGGTGGAAGTGGCGGTGGTATCGCCCATAATGAGACAGAGCTGATCGACATCCTTTCTAACGGACTGCGTTTAAGCCGTGTAGGAGAAGTATTAGTAGAGCGCTGTATCGCAGGCTGGAAGGAAATAGAATACGAAGTAATGCGTGATGCAAACGGCAACTGCATTACTGTATGTAATATGGAAAATATCGACCCGGTCGGTGTGCATACCGGAGACTCGATCGTAGTAGCACCATCCCAGACTTTAGGCGATAAAGAGTATCAGATGCTCCGTACATCTGCCTTAAATATTATATCAGAATTAAACATTACAGGAGGATGTAACGTACAATACGCTTTGCACCCGACAACATTTGAATATTGTGTCATCGAGGTAAACCCTCGTGTCAGCCGTTCTTCCGCATTAGCATCAAAAGCAACCGGATATCCGATTGCCAAAGTAGCAGCGAAGATCGCACTCGGATATACCTTAGATGAGATCAAGAATGCCATCACCGGCAAAACCTATGCAAGTTTTGAGCCGATGTTAGATTATTGTGTCGTAAAGATCCCAAGACTTCCGTTTGATAAATTTATCACGGCAAAGAGAACACTGACAACACAGATGAAAGCAACCGGAGAGGTTATGAGTATCTGCACGAACTTCGAGGGAGCGCTGATGAAAGCCATCCGTTCCTTAGAGCAGCATGTGGATTCCATGATGTCCTATGATTTTACCGAGCTTTCCAAAGAAGAGCTTTTAAAACAGTTAGAAGTGGTAGATGACCGCAGGATCTGGGTGATCGCAGAAGCGATCAGAAAAGGAATCTCCTATGATACGATCCATGAGATTACAATGATAGACCACTGGTTTATCGACAAAATTGCAATCCTTGTGGAAATGGAGGAGCGTTTAAGAAGCGAAGAACTGACTACAGACCTCTTAAAAGAAGCAAAACGGATAGAGTTCCCGGACAACGTCATTGCAGCACTGACCGGAAAGACAGAAGAAGAAATCCGCGATCTGCGTTATGAGAACGGAATCGTGGCAGCATTTAAAATGGTAGATACCTGTGCGGCAGAATTTGAAGCCAGCACACCGTATTATTACTCCTGCTTTGGAAGTATCAACGAGGCAGAAGAGACACATCCGGAGAAAAAAGTACTGGTACTTGGTTCCGGACCGATCCGCATCGGTCAGGGTATCGAGTTTGACTATTGTTCCGTACACAGTACCTGGGCGTTTGCAAAAGAAGGCTATGAGACCATTATTGTAAACAATAACCCGGAGACCGTATCCACAGACTTTGATATTGCAGACAAGCTCTATTTTGAGCCGTTGACACCGGAAGATGTCGAGAACATTGTACGTTTAGAGAAACCGGACGGAGCAGTGGTACAGTTCGGCGGTCAGACTGCGATCAAATTAACCGAGAGCCTTATGAAAATGGGAGTTCCGATCCTTGGAACCAAGGCAGAGGACGTAGATGCCGCAGAGGATCGTGAATTATTTGACAAAATATTAGAAGAAACAGAGATTCCAAGAGCAGCCGGTGGAACCGTCTTTACGGCAGAAGAGGCAAAAGAGGTAGCAAACCGCCTCGGATATCCGGTATTGGTACGTCCTTCTTATGTACTTGGCGGACAGGGCATGCAGATTGCATTGAACGATGAAGAGATCGAAGAATTCATGGCAGTCATCAACCGCTATGCACAGGATCACCCGATCTTAGTAGATAAATATTTACAGGGAAAAGAAATCGAAGTCGATGCGGTATGCGATGGAACAGACATCCTGATCCCGGGAATCATGGAGCATATTGAGAGAACCGGAGTACATTCCGGAGACAGTATTTCCGTATATCCGGCGCCGACGATCGGAGAGGATATCAAAGCAACCATCGTAGAATATACAAAACGTTTAGCAAAAGCACTTCATGTCATCGGACTGATCAATATCCAGTTCATTGTCATGGACAGACAGGTCTATGTGATCGAGGTAAACCCGCGTTCATCCAGAACCGTACCATATATCAGTAAGGTAACAGGAATTCCGATCGTAGACCTTGCGACAAAAGTGATCATCGGTAATACCTTAAAAGGCATGGGATATCCGACCGGTTTAGCACCGGAGGCAGATTACATCGCAATTAAGATGCCGGTGTTTTCCTTTGAAAAACTGCGTGGTGCAGAGATCAGCTTAGGACCTGAAATGAAATCAACCGGAGAATGTCTGGGTATTGCAAAGACATTTAACGAAGCACTGTACAAAGCATTTTTAGGTGCAGGAATCGTTCTTCCGAAATATAAGCAGATGATCATGACCTTAAAAGACGCAGATAAAGAAGAAGGTGTCGCAGTCGCAAGACGATTTGAGGCACTTGGTTACAAAATCTATGCAACCAGAAGTACGGCAAAATATCTGCAGGAGCGTGGTGTCAATGCCCTGCGTGTCAATAAGATCTCACAGGAGTCACCAAACGTTATGGACTTGATCTTGGGACATAAGATCGATTTAGTGATCGATACCCCGACACAGGGACGTGATAAGAGCAGAGACGGTTTCCTGATCCGAAGAAACGCAATAGAGACCGGTGTACACTGCCTGACATCCTTAGATACGGCAAATGCATTAGCACTCAGCTTAGAGAATGCAAGTGATGAGATGACACTTGTGGATATTGCGACAGTAAAGAATATCTAAAAATTAGGAATAATAGGAATCAAGTAATGAAAATAAAGTGATCAAATTACTAAGAATCAGGAAGTAGATAGTAGGAAAAACCGCGGAGTCAGATGACTTCGCGGTTTTTTTGCTTTTTAGTCAGTTTTGCTTTGGCTTTTCGGAAACGGTTCATCATTTCCGTGACATAAGTGTCGGTCTGGAACTGTTTTAAAGTTTCCTCATCCACCTGGATGCGGTTATCCATTGTTTTCATCAGATCCTTGATCTGGAATTTTTCCGAAACATCGGGATCACTCAGATCATAAATCCGGTTATCCGAAAAACGTAAGATCAAAGGCTGTAAAAAATCATCCGGATTCGTCTCTAAGATCAATGCTTTATCCCCGCTGGTCAGATCGACACATGCTCCCTGCGGAAGAATGTTGATACATTCACCGAGAGCCTGAACCACGGTAGAGTTAAAAAAGTCAGGATGTTCAAACAGATATTTCATGGTCACAACCTCAGATTGTGGTTCAAAGCCATAGCGCATAGCGGTCATCTGGTCAAAGCAGCCGGCAACACGCAGAACCTGGGTGGCAAACCGCCAGGTATGCTCTTTCATCTCCGGATGGGCAATATGGTTTGCCGGATGGATCATCTCCGCGATTACTTGTAGCGTCATTTTTGGAAGATGATATTCATTGGTCTGCGGTTTTAAAAGTGCAAAAGCATCTCCTCTGGCAAGACACAGTTTTTTATAATCAGCACTCTCGACATCTTCAAAGTCCGTCAGTTGGTCAGAATCCAGATAGAGATACCCGGTATCATACAAAAGAGCGGCTTCCACTAATGCAAGCTGTTCTTCATAGGAAAAACCGAGATGGTGTGTCAGGATGGCACAGAGAATACCGGTATTCAAACCGTGTTTATAGACAAAATCACCGGAACTTCGGAGATTTTGTGAAAAAATAATCTTGTGGTCAAGGTTTCCAAACTCACGGATAATACTTTTACAAAGTTCAGAGAGCTTATCCGGTTCTTTTCCGGTTACTAACTTGCCAAGTTCATCCCGCAGCCGGAACATATACATAGTCTGGAACTGTTCAAAATGCAGCTCCTCCTCACTTAAAGGCGGCAGAGGTTCGGCAGGGTCTAGAACATAGATTCCAATCAAAGAGAATTTGCGGATACTGTTGATACCCTGAGGAGTCAGCTCCGTGTTACGTTCGTATAAAAGAACCCCTAAGCGGTTATAGATGGGTTTTGCAAGTCTCATACCGGGACATAAATCTTCTGTTTTTACAAAATGCATGATATCCCTCCCAATACATTGGTTTTACATAGAATATTGATTTATTTTAGCATAAACGGATATAAATGACAAATGACATCTTGGAAAGCATAAAAAACTATTGTAAAATAAAATTAGGATATCAAAAGGCGGTTTCAAGTTTTTTGATTGGAAAATTGCACAAAGCCGAGCCTATTTTCTCCCAAAGTCACAAAAGCAGTCCCGGTTTTGTGTAATCTGCCAGTCGTTAAGTTGTGAGCCGACCTTTGACACCCTAATCAAAATAATGAATAAAAAGAGGGATGAAACATTTAACAATGAAAAATAGAGGGTGAAGCAGTATGGGAAGCGTAAAAACTATCAAAAAAGGAATAGCCATTGCCTTGAGCATGATGCTGGCGGTAACCGTATTACCAACAGGATTTGGAGTGCCAAAAGTACAGGCAGCAGGCGAAATGCTGTATGTGGGAAATATACGGGTAACAGAGGCAAACGCATCGGATGTTCTTGGAAATAAGACTATTTCCTATCAGGCATCCGCGCATACACTGACACTCAATGGGGCAAATCTGACGACTCCGATGAAGGCCGGTAAATATATCTATGGCATTCGGTATGAAGGAGCAGGACAGACGCTGAACCTTGTCCTGAACGGTACAAATACGATCACAACAGGAAATGTAACCGATGCAAAAGAGTGCTACGGAATTTATTTAAGTATGAATGATACCTTGAAAATTTCCGGTACCGGAACACTGAAGGTCACAGCCGGAAATGCAATGGATGACAGCATGGGAATTCTGACCGGAAGCCTTAAGATGGAGCAGGGAAGTGTAGAGGCACCTGCAGGAAAAGAAACCATATGTAAAATTAAACGTATCTTCCATTATGCTTCAGGTAAAAAAGCAACTTGTAAAGTAACGGTAAAATAAAAAGGAACTGACATGAAAAAATACGGAAAACTGCTCTGTGCATTTACTTTAGCGGTCACGGTAACCTTAACAGGTTCCTCCTCCATAGCGGTCCATGCAACAGAACAGAAAATTGAAGACACCAAAGGAAAACTGAATGAATTGCAGGAAAAGAAGAAACAGGCAGACCAGAAAGTAAAAGACCTGCAAAACAGCAAAGACAGCATGGGGCAGGAATTAGAAAATCTGGATGCAGAGCTGGCTGAGATCAGCACTTCTTTAACCGGTCTCGAAAATAAGATTACAGAAAAGCAGAACAGTATCCGTGAAACAAAAAAGCAGTTAAAGAAAGCAAAAAAACGTGCGAAAAAGCAGTATCAGAGCATGAAAAGCCGTATACAGTTCCTGTATGAAAACGGCAGTGAATCGCTTTGGATGTCCTTATTGAATGCGGAATCCATGTCGGATTTTATCAATCGGGCAGAATACGTCAAAGCGATCAGCAGCTATGACAGGGAAAAATTAGAAGAATACGAGCAGATGTGTGCAAAGATAGCTTCTGACAAAGCCAAATTAGAGGAAGAAGAGAAGAGTCTGCAGGCATTAGAACAGAAGACAAAAGAAAAAAAGGAACAGATGAATACGCTGATCGCATCCACAAAGGAAAACATCAGCAGATCGGAACAGGAGATCGGTGAGACGCAGAACCTCTCCGCAGAATATGAAGCCGAAATAGAAAAGCAGAAAGCATATGAGGCACAGTTAGAGGCACAAAAGGCAAAAGAAGACGCAGCAAGGATGAGTGAGATCAAGGCACAGGAAGCCGAAGGGGCAGATGGCTCCAAGGTGCAGACACAGGCGGGAGATTTAGAACTGTTAGCGGCACTGATCGAGTGTGAAGCAGGCGGAGAGCCATACGAAGGAAAGTTAGCAGTCGGCAGCGTAGTGCTGAATCGCGTGGCAAGCTCGCATTTTCCAAACAGCGTAGTCGGGGTCATATACCAGAGCGGTCAGTTTTCGCCGGTAGCAAGCGGTCGATTTGCAACCGTATTGGCAAGGGGAGCAGATGCTTCCAGTACACAGGCGGCACAGGAGGTCATCGGTGGCAGAATCACGGTCAAATGTCTCTATTTCCGGAGAAATAACGGAACGATCCAGGGAACAGTCATTGGCAATCATGTGTTCTATTAACTTGAAGTAAAAGCGGGATTTTGTACAAACTATACAAAAAATCCCCGCTTTTTTTCAATCTCGGAAAGGATTTTGATAAATTTTTAACAATAAGGTTTTTGTTGCATTTTTTAACAGATTATGCTATCATTATTAACGAAGTAAAGCTTAGGTTGAAGTACATAAATTCTTTTGATTTGAGCTTAGAGTAGTAAGAAATAAATTAAAAACTCAGCAGTTTTTCAATTTATTTTTTTTAAGTATGAGATTGTTAAAAAATTAACATCTCATCCACACAAAGAAATCATAAAAAGGAGAAGAAGAAATGGCAGAAAAAGTAGTTTTAGCAGGCGCATGTCGTACAGCAATCGGAACTATGGGAGGAGCTTTAAGCACAACTCCGGCTCCAGTTTTAGGATCTATCGTTATTAAAGAAGCATTAAACAGAGCTGGTGTACCAGCAGAAAAAGTTGATCACGTATATATGGGATGTGTAATCCAGGCAGGATTAGGCCAGAACGTAGCACGTCAGGCTTCCATCAAAGCAGGATTACCAATCGAGACACCGGCAGTTACAGTAAACGTTGTATGTGGTTCTGGTCTGAACTGCGTAAACATGGCTGCACAGATGATTAAAGCAGGAGATGCTGACATCGTAGTAGCAGGTGGTATGGAAAATATGTCTATGGCACCATACGCAGATATGAGCGGACGTTACGGACACAGAATGAACAACGCTACTTTAGTAGATACCATGGTAAACGATGCATTATGGGATGCATTCAACAACTACCACATGGGAATCACAGCAGAGAACGTAGCAGAGCAGTGGGGTTTAACTCGTGAGCAGTTAGACGAGTTCGCAGCAACTTCACAGCAGAAATGCGAAGCAGCTCAGAAAGCTGGAAAATTCAAAGATGAGATCGTTCCTGTAGAAGTTAAGAAGAAAAAAGAAACTGTTATCGTAGATACAGATGAAGGACCACGTCCTGGAACAACAAAAGAGAGCATCTCCAAATTACGCCCGGCATTCAAGCCAGACGGAATTGTTACAGCAGCTAACGCTTCCGGAATCAATGATGGAGCAGCAGCAGTTGTTGTTATGAGCGAGAAAGCAGCAAAAGAATTAGGTGTTAAGCCAATGGCTACTTTCGTAGCAGGAGCACTTGGCGGAGTTGACCCATCTATCATGGGTGTTGGACCGGTTGCTTCTACAAAGAAAGTATTTGCTAAGACAGGCTTAACAATTGATGATATGGACTTAGTAGAAGCTAACGAAGCATTCGCAGCACAGTCCTTAGCAGTAGCACATGACTTAAACTTCGATATGAGCAAAGTTAACGTAAACGGTGGTGCGATCGCACTTGGACATCCGGTAGGAGCTTCAGGATGCCGTATCCTTGTTACACTGTTACACGAGATGCAGAGAAGAGACGCTAAGAAAGGTCTTGCAACACTTTGCATCGGTGGTGGAATGGGATGCTCTACTATCGTTGAGAGAGACTAATCAACAACAGGTATCAATAGCCGGTGTCTGATGACACCGGCATCAAAAGTTAATAAAGTTAATAAAATTCCATAAGGAGGAACTGACATGAAAGTTGGTATTATTGGAGCAGGAACCATGGGTTCCGGTATTGCACAGGCATTTGCACAGACAGAAGGATATGAAGTATGCTTATGTGATATTAATGACGAATTTGCAGCAAACGGAAAAGCTAAAATTGCAAAAGGATTTGAGAAGAGAGTTGCAAAAGGCAAAATGGAGCAGGCAGCTGCAGATGCTATCTTAAACAAAATCGTTACAGGTACAAAAGAAATTTGTACAGATTGTGACTTAATCGTTGAGGCAGCTCTTGAGGTAATGGATGTTAAAAAACAGACATTCAAAGAGTTACAGGATATCGTAAAGAAAGATTGTATCTTCGCTACAAATACATCTTCCCTTTCTATCACAGAAATCGGTGCAGGAATTGACAGACCGGTAATCGGTATGCATTTCTTCAACCCGGCTCCTGTTATGAAACTGATCGAGGTTATCAAAGGCGAGAATACACCGGACGAGTTAAAAGACAAGATCGTTGCTATTTCTAAAGAGATCGGTAAGACTCCTGTAGAAGTAAACGAAGCTGCTGGTTTCGTTGTAAACAGAATCTTAATCCCATATGTAAACGAAGGTGTTGGCATCCTTGCTGACGGCGTTGCTTCTGTAGAAGGAATCGACACAGCTATGAAATTAGGTGCAAACCATCCAATGGGACCATTAGAGTTAGGTGACTTAATCGGATTAGATATCTGCCTTGCTATCATGAACGTATTATATGATGAGACAGGTGATCCTAAATACCGCCCACATCCATTACTTAAGAAAATGGTACGCGCAGGCAAATTAGGACGTAAGACAGGCATCGGATTCTACGACTATTCAAAATAATAAGATGAGCATACGGAATAACGGGGAACATTCCCCGCTGTTCCGTATGCGAAATACCTCAAGATGAAACAAGCATTTTGGGGAATTTGCTCGTTTTAAAATAAATAAAGTAAATGGAGGAATATAAATCATGGATTTTTGTTTAGATAAAAAACATGAAATGGCGAGAACTCTTTTCAAAGAATTCGCTGAGACAGAAGTAAAACCTCTCGCTCAGGAGGTTGACGAGACAGAACATTTCCCAGCAGGAACTGTTGAGAAAATGGCAAAAGCAGGCTTTATGGGAATTCCTGTACCAAAGGAGTACGGCGGACAGGGATGTGATCCTCTTACATATACCATGTGTGTAGAAGAGTTATCAAAAGTTTGTGCAACAACAGGCGTTATCGTATCTGCACATACATCTCTTTGCATCGACCCGATCATGACATATGGTACAGAAGAGCAGAAGAAAAAATATGTAACACCACTTGCAAAAGGTGAAAAACTTGGTGCTTTCGGTTTAACAGAGCCGGGTGCTGGTACAGATGCTCAGGGATGCCAGACAAAAGCAGTTTTAGATGGTGACGAGTGGGTATTAAACGGATCTAAATGTTTCATCACAAACGGTGAAGTTGCAGACGTATATATCATCATTGCTATCACAAGCGTAACAGAGGATAAGAGAGGAAGAAAGAAAAAGAACTTCTCCGCATTTATCGTAGAAAAAGGTGCTCCGGGATTCTCCTTCGGAACAAAAGAGAAGAAGATGGGTATCCGTGGTTCATCCACATATGAGTTAATCTTTGAGGATTGCAGAATTCCAAAAGATGCTTTATTAGGACCTGAAGGAAAAGGTTTCCCAATCGCAATGCATACATTAGACGGTGGACGTATTGGTATCGCTGCTCAGGCTCTTGGTATTGCTGAAGGTGCATTAGATGCAACTATCGCATATGTAAAAGAGAGAAAACAGTTCGGTCGTACAATCGCTCAGCAGCAGAACACTCAGTTCCAGTTAGCTGATATGGCAGCAAAGATTGATGCAGCAAAATTCCTTGTATATAGAGCAGCTATGGCAAAAGCAACACAGAAAGTATATTCTGTAGAAGCAGCTAAAGCAAAATTATTTGCAGCTGAGACCGCTATGGACGTAACAACAAGATGCGTTCAGTTATTCGGTGGATACGGATACATCAGAGAGTACGATGTAGAGCGTATGATGCGTGATGCTAAGATCACAGAGATTTACGAAGGAACTTCAGAAGTTCAGCGTATGGTTATCTCTGGTGCTTTATTAAAATAATCGCGATTCCAGCGGATTGAAAATGAAGTCATTAAATCAAACATAAGGAGTGAAATTACCGTGAAAATAGTTGTATGTGTAAAACAGGTACCGGATACAAAAGGCGGAGTTAAATTTAATCCGGACGGTACATTAGACAGAGGTGCGATGCTTACAATCATGAATCCAGACGATAAAGCTGGTTTAGAGGCAGCACTGAGAATTAAAGATGAGTACGGCGCAGAGGTTACTGTACTTACAATGGGTCTTCCAAAAGCAGAGGAAGTTCTTCGTGAAGCTATGGCAATGGGAGCTGACAAGGGAATCCTTGTAACAGATAGAGTATTAGGTGGAGCTGATACATGGGCTACATCTACAACTATCGCAGGAGCTCTTAGAAACATCGATTATGATTTAATCATTACAGGTCGTCAGGCTATCGATGGTGATACTGCACAGGTTGGACCACAGATCGCAGAGCATTTAAATCTTCCTGTAATCTCTTATGCACAGGATATCAAGATTGATGGAGATTCTGTTATCGTACAGCGTCAGTATGAAGACAGATACCATGAATTAAAAGCAAAAATGCCTTGCTTAATTACAGCATTATCTGAGTTAAACCAGCCACGTTACATGACTCCGGGCGGAATCTTCGATGCTTATGATCAGGAGATTACTGTATGGGGCAGAGCTGACTTAAAAGACGTAGATGATTCTGACCTTGGATTAAAAGGTTCTCCTACACAGATCGCAAAAGCATCTGACAAAGTTCGTAAAGGTGCAGGCGAAAAAGTTACTCTTGATGCAACAGAGTCTGTTGACTACATCATGGGTAAATTAAAAGAGAAACATGTAATCTAATAAGAATAAGGAAAAGTGGTGAATAAAAGTGGAAAAAATGAACTTAGAGGAATATAAAGGAGTATTTGTCTTTGCACAGCAGGTTGACAATGAGTTAACCCCAATCGCTTTTGAGTTAATTGGAAAGGGTAAAGACTTAGCAAAAGATTTAAACACTGATGTTACAGCTGTACTTATTGGTTCCGATGTAAAGAGCCTTGCTGACGAGTTAGCAGAGTACGGTGCTGACAAAGTTATCGTTGTAGACGATCCTGAATTAAAAGACTACAGAACAGAGCCATATGCTCATGCACTTGCATCTGTAATCAAAGAGTACAAACCGGAGATTATGTTAGTAGGTGCTACAGCAATCGGTAGAGATTTAGGACCTCGTGTATCCGCAAGAGTTAAAACAGGTTTAACAGCAGATTGTACTGTACTTGAAATCGGTGAGTTCAAAGGTGTTGCAAACCAGTTATTAATGACTCGTCCTGCATTCGGTGGTAACACAATCGCTACGATTGCTTGCCCTAACACACGTCCTCAGATGGCAACAGTACGTCCGGGCGTTATGCAGAAATTAGAGCCTGTAAAAGGTGCTAAAGCAGAAGTTATCGAGTACAACCCAGGATTTACTCCTGACAACAAATATGTTGAAATCTTAAAAGTTGTAAAAGAAGCTAAGAGCGCAGAGAACATCATGGACGCTAAGATCTTAGTATCCGGTGGTCGTGGAGTTGGTTCTGCAGAGAACTTCAAAATGCTTCAGGATTTAGCAGATGTACTTGGCGGAATGGTTAGCTGCTCTCGTGCAGTAGTAGAGAATGGCTGGAAACCAGTTGATGTTCAGGTAGGTCAGACAGGTAAGACTGTACGTCCTAACTTATACTTCGCAATCGGTATTTCCGGAGCAATCCAGCACGTTGCAGGTATGGAAGAATCTGATATCATCATCGCAATCAACAAAGATGAGGATGCTCCAATCTTTGATGTAGCTGATTACGGTATCGTTGGAGACTTAAACAAGATCGTTCCAGCATTAACAGAGGCTTTAAAAGCTGAGTTAGCATAAGGAAAACAAAGAGTTTTACAGAGACAGGGAGTAGTTCCTGTCTCTGTTTTGCGTTGTCAGAGAAATAAAATCATGGTTTCTGTGGAAAAATAAAAAAAGAAATGCAACAAATTATTTAGAAATGTTGCATTTCTTTTCTTTTATGTCTTATATATCGGTGGTAATCGCCAATACTTTATACCTATTTAAAAATTTTTTATAAATTTATTTCTAAAAAGACAGAGTCTTTGTCATCCTGCTCAATTCCCAGATAACGTTTTGTGATTTCAAATGAAGAATGATTGTAAATTTCCATTAGGACAGCCGGCGGTGTACCGCATTTCCATGCATGATACCCAAAAGTCTTTCGCATGGAATGACAACTGATATGCTCATCCAGATGCAGTCTTTCGGAAGCATGCTTGATAATGCGGAAAGCCTGAGAGCGGCTAAGGGGAATGTCAGCATGTCCTTTTCCGGGAAATAAATAGTCTTGTGGGGATACTGCCGGGAAATATTTTTGGTATAAAAGTAATGCCTGTTGGGCGTTCTGGTTCAAGGCAATGCGGTTCTCTTTTCCCGTCTTTTGTTCCGTGACTGTAATATGGTAACGGAATTTCTGAGTTTCAAAGTCGTATACATCTCCCCAGGTCAATTGAAGTAAATCGCTGATACGGAGTGCTGTATTCAGCCCTAAAGTAATCAAGGTGTAATTTCTTGGATTTGGTTCCTGTAAGTAATAAAAATTCTTTAATTGTTGCAGTTCCTCCAAACTGCGAATTGGTTGTGTTGTACTCATAATTTCCTCTTTTCTCATTTTTCAAACTCAATGCAACATTTCTAAATAGAATGTTGCATACCCAAGAAAAAGTCAACAAGGAGTACCCACAGGGCATCTAAATACCCACAGGGTAAAAACAAGGAGGTTCTTATGCTGAAATTAACGGTAGAAGTAGGAGAGTCACTCTTAATCGGGGATGACATCAAAGTGGTATTTACAGGAGGAACCAGTAATTATGCCAGAGTGCTGGTGGAAGCTCCAAAATCTCTTCCTATTGTGCGTAGCAGTTTAGTGGAAAAGCAGAGTGGAGGGAAAAAGGGACAGCAATACCGTTATAAAAAAGAACGGGATTTATCCCCGGAGGCAAAAGCACGCATCAATGCGATTCTAGCAGAGGAACGCAGACGTGTAAAAAAAGAAAACCAATAGGTAATAATGTGGGGCTATCCTAGGGGCTTCGCTTATTATAAAAGTCCGGAAAAGGATTTTAGGACTAAACAATCAAAAAAATTCCGTGAAGAACACGGAACAATCACAAGGAGGTACATTTATGGTAGTACAACACAATATGCAGGCAATGAACGCAAGCAGAATGCTTGGAGTAACAACAAGTGCACAGTCAAAGGCAACAGAGAAACTTTCATCCGGTTACAGAATCAACCGTGCAGCAGATGACGCAGCAGGATTGACAATTTCCGAAAAGATGAGAAAGCAGATTCGTGGACTGGATCAGGCTTCCACAAACGCACAGGATGGTGTATCCGCAGTACAGACTGCTGAAGGTGCTTTAACAGAAGTACACTCTATGTTACAGCGTATGAATGAACTTGCTACACAGGCATCCAACGGAACAAACAGTCAGTTAGACCGTGATGCAATTCAGGCAGAAATTGACCAGTTGACCACAGAGATTGACCGTGTTGCAGAGACAACAAAATTCAATGAGACCTATCTGTTAAAGGGAAATACTGCTGGAAAATCTTCTGACGTGAAAGTTGCAGCTCATGATGCAGGTCTTGCAGGAAAATTAGGTGAAAGTGTAAATGGTAAAGCTACATTTACAGCCGATGAATTAAAGGTTGGAAGTAAAGTATCAATTGGTGGAACAGAGTATAATATTGTTGATTCTTCTAAGACATCTGATTATACTTCAATTAAGGACTATACTCCGGCAGCCGGAGATATTCTTGTACAGGAAGGTAAAACATATACATATGTTGATAACGGTGCTACAACACCAGGTGGGCAGAAAGCAGGAGCAGCCGGATGGTTTACGGACGATAATAAAACTACAACAGCAGATACAGTTACGTTAAAAGAAGGTTCTACTCTTACAACAAAGGCAGATGGAAAGACAACAACTTTAGTTGGTTCTAGTAGTTTGACAATGGATAAAGCAGCTGCTTCTACACCTACTTGGGCAACAGGAGATACCCTGGTTCATGATGGAAAGACATATACAAAAACTGCAACCACAAATGAGTGGGTAGATGAAGAAGGAAATAAAGTACAAAATGCCAACCTTGCAGAAGCTGGTGATACCTATACCATCAAAGCTACAGGAAAAGAAGGTCAGATTGACAATGACGGTATTTCAACGGTTGAAAATATCCAGGATATGATTAAAGCAGCTTCTGATGGTGATATAATTAAAATTCGTAATGCAGCTGATGGAACAGACAAATCTTATACAGTAGGGGTAACAACAAAAGAAGATGGTATCAAATATACTGCAGATGATATTGCGGCATTAGTAAATGCAGGAGATTATGTAACCGATGGAAATAGTAAAACCTATTATGCTGTCCCTAAGGCATCTGAAAGTGCAAATGATATTACTTTAAAAGAAGCATATTCAAAGATGGCAGATGAATTACAGAAGGCAAGTTCCATTGGAACTGATAAAGCAGCTTCAGTTGTAAATAATGGAGATGGTACATTTGAAATCACACAGGGTACCGTATCTGTCAAAGATGGTCTTTCTTTCAATCTTCATGTAGGTGCAGATGCTGACATGACCAACAAGATTACAGTCAACATTGACTCCATGAGTGCAGCAGGTCTTGGAATTAAAGGCTTAAACGTATCAGATGATACAGGTGTAGAGGCAACCTATGCCATTGATGCGATTGCAGATGCAATTTCAAAAGTATCTTCTCAGCGTTCCGCACTTGGTGCTGTTCAGAACAGATTAGAGCACACGATTTCAAACGTAGATAACGTAGTTGAGAATACTACATCTGCTGAGTCTCGTATCCGTGATACAGATATGGCTGATATGATGGTAGAATACAGCAAGAACAACATTCTTGCACAGGCTGGACAGTCTATGCTTGCACAGGCAAATCAGTCTACACAGGGTGTTCTTTCATTACTCAGCTAATTTTAGATATCAAGTTCATAACGAGCATTACTACCTATAAGTCATTATTTCACAGCCGGATTTCCCGGCTGTGGGAGGATGGCTTTTTTGTTTGTGAAAGGTTATAACATTAAATCAATATGTGAAAAAATTAACAATAACTCTTGCAAACCCATCCGATTTATAATAAGATATAGTGAGCAACGGCACAGTTGTGAAACAAACAAGGAAAGAGAGGAAAAGACCATGAGAAAAAATGGGAAACTGAATACCACTTATATGGTAGAGATGGCGTTATTGATTGCAATCATTTTAATTATGGCTTTTACCCCTATCGGTTACATTAAGACATTCGGATTAGAGATTACGCTGATTGTTGTTCCGGTGGCGGTGGGAGCTGTAGTATTAGGACCGGCTGCGGGTGCGATTTTAGGAGGCGTATTTGGAATTACAAGTTTTATACAGTGCTTCGGAATGAGTGCATTTGGAGCAATGCTCTTAAGCATTAATCCGGCAGGTACCTTTGTGGTATGTTTTGTTACACGTCTTGTAATGGGATGGTTGACAGGACTGATCGCACAGGGATTGAAAAAGGTAAAAGCATTAAAAGGAGCATCTGTCTTTATTGCAAACCTTTGCTGTCCACTGTTGAATACCCTGTTGTTTATGACAACACTGATCCTGTTCTTCTACCAGACAGAATTTATCCAGGGACTTGCAAAAAATATGAAAGTGGCAAATCCGTTTGCCTTTGTTATTGCATTCGTTGGAGTGAACGGTTTAGTTGAGGCAGCGGCATGTTTCGTAGTTGGAAGTGCAATTACAAAAGCATTACAGCATTCCGTAAATAAATAGAATAGATGCAGGAAAACCTGTTTGAGAAAAATACCTCTGAGACGATGTCGTGATATGTTCCGTATTGACACATATCTGTGATAGAACATTCGTATCAGGGGTATTTTGTATATAGAGAATATTTTGTGTGGAGATATTTCATATGAAGAACATTCTATATCGAAGATATTTCATATTGAGAGTATTTCGCATTAGAAGTATTCTTTGCTAGTGAATTTTGTGGTAGAATGAACACAGAGTGTAAAGCAAGGAGGAACGAAAAGTGGCAAACAAAAAGCTGATATCGTGGAATGTCAATGGTTTACGCGCCTGCATGGGAAAGGGATTCATGGAATTTTTTGAGCAGGCGGATGCGGATATTTTTTGCCTGCAGGAGATCAAGCTGCAGGAAGGACAGATAGATTGGAAAAAAGAAGGCTATTATGCCTATTGGAATTATGCAGAGAAAAAGGGCTACTCAGGAACAGCCATATTTACTAAAGAGGAACCGTTACAGGTCACTTATGGATTAGGAATCGAGGAGCATGATAAAGAAGGACGGGTGATCACATTAGAATTTCCGGAGTATTATCTGATCACTGTGTATACACCAAATTCCCAGAGTGAACTTGCAAGGCTGGACTATCGTATGAAGTGGGAAGATGATTTCAGGGCATATCTGTTGCAGCTTCGGAAAAATAAACCGGTCATTGTCTGCGGGGACATGAACGTGGCACATAAGGAGATTGATTTAAAAAATCCAAAGACAAACAGAAAAAATGCCGGATTTACAGATGAAGAGCGGGCAAAGATGACGGAGCTTTTAGAGAGTGGCTTTATTGATACGTTCCGCTATTTTTATCCTGATATGGAGCAGATTTATTCCTGGTGGTCGTATCGTTTTAAGGCAAGAGAGAAAAATGCCGGATGGCGGATTGATTATTTTTTAGTGTCAGAAGAGTACAAAGAGCATTTAGCAGATGCTAAGATCCATACGGAAGTTTTTGGCTCCGACCATTGTCCGGTCGAATTGGATCTGAAGTAGGAAGGACAGAAAAATATGGTATACACGATCACTTGTAATCCATCGCTGGACTATGGTGTTACCGTGGAGAATTTTCAGATGGGGCATACGAACCGGACCGTGACCGAACAGATGAATGTCGGTGGCAAGGGGATCAATGTATCCATTGTATTAAAACATCTGGGGATTCCTACAAAAATACTGGGATTTACAGCAGGATTTACGGGAAGAGAGATTGAAAAGAGGATCAAAGAGCAGGAAATCGAGGCAGAATGGATACGGCTGCCGCAGGGAGATTCCCGCATTAATGTCAAATTACTTTCTAACGAAGGAACGGAGATTAACGGACAAGGTCCTGACATTTCTAAAAAAGAGGTGCAGGAGTTAGAGGAAAAATTAGGCATTCTTACAAAAGAAGATGTCCTGGTTTTAGCAGGCAATGTACAAAAGAGCTTAGGACAGACATTTTATGCAGATATGATGAAGAAGTTGAAGGATAGACAGATACGGACCGTGGTGGATGCATCCGGGGAACTTCTAAAAGCAGTACTGCCTTATCATCCGTTTTTGATCAAACCGAATCAGGATGAATTAGAGGGACTGTTTCAGGTCAAAATGAGTACGAAAGAAGAAATGTTTGCCTATGCGAAACAGTTGCAGGAAATGGGAGCATGCAATGTATTGATCTCTTTAGGAGGAGATGGTGCATTGCTTTTGACAGAACATGGAGAACAGATGCAGTTAGATGCTCCAAAGGGCGAGGTGCAAAATGCAGTTGGTGCAGGAGATTCCATGGTGGCAGGTTTTTTAGCCGGATATATGGAGCATGCTTCCTATGAAGAGGCATTTCAAATGGCAGTTGCAGCAGGAAGTGCTAGTGCATTTTCAGAGCATTTAGCAACCAGAGCGGAGATTGAGCAGATATTGCCTTTACTTCTGGATTCATATCAGATACAATAAAAACAATAATAATGGAAAAGTGAGGAAATAAAAATGGCACAGAACCCGATCGTTACAATCGAAATGGAAAACGGAGATATTATGAAAGCGGAGTTATATCCGGAAATTGCACCAAATACCGTGAACAATTTTATCAGTCTGATCAATAAGGGATTTTATGACGGATTGATCTTTCACCGCGTGATCAACGGATTTATGATCCAGGGAGGATGCCCTGACGGAAATGGTATGGGAGGCCCAGGCTATGGGATCAAAGGTGAGTTTGCACAGAACGGTGTGATCAATCAGATGAAGCATACCGCAGGCGTATTGTCAATGGCACGCGCAATGCATCCGAATTCAGCAGGAAGCCAGTTCTTTATCATGCATAAAGACGCACCACATTTAGACGGCTCCTATGCAGCTTTCGGAAAGATTACCGAAGGTATGGATGTGGTAAATAAGATCGCAGAAGTACGCACAGATTACAGTGACCGGCCAATGGAAGAACAGAAGATGAAAAAAGTAACGGTTGAGACGTTTGGAGTAGATTATCCGGAACCGGAGACCGTATAGACATTTTATCATAGAATAAGAGTATGAAAAAAGAGCTGATTCAATTATTAAAAGGAAAAAATGCATATATACAGACCCATGACTTTCCCGATCCGGATGCACTTGCCACAGCCTTTGCATTACAGGAGTATTTGAAATATTACGAGATCGAAGCAACAATCTGCTATGAGGGGAAATTAGAGCGGGCGAGTGCGATTCGTATGCTCGATAACTTTGGGATTCAGGTCAAAGGCGGACAGACCAAGGGAGCATTGCCGGAAGATGCCTGCGTGGTACTGGTGGATTCTCAGAATCAGAATTCCAATGTGACCGATATCGGTGGGCAGAAGTCCGCGTGTATTGACCACCATCCGGTACATCACGAGTGCGAGTATGCCTATTGGGATATCCGGAAAACAGGAGCCTGTGCAACGATCGTTGCGTCCTATTTTGTGGAAGATGGAATCATACCGAAGCCGAATGTTGCCGCAGCACTTGCCTATGCGATCAAGATGGATACTGCGGATTTTACCAGGGGAACGACACAAAAAGATACGGATATGTTTGCCTATCTGTTCCGGTATGCGGATTGGGATCTGGTACAGAATATGTATGCGGATACGCTGGAATTAGCAGATCTGTCTGCCTATGAGGCTGCAATCCAAAGTATTGAAATCTATGACCGGGTAGGTTTTGCATTTATTCCTTTTGAATGTCAGCCGGCATTGATCGCGATGATTTCTGATTTTATGAAAGCATTGGATGGCGTGGATGTTGTCATTGTTTATGCAAGACAGGAGGATGGAATCCGTTTTGCGGTACGCAGTGATGAAAAACGCGTCAATGTAGGTGTCTTATTAAAAGAGATGCTTCACGGTATCGGTGATGGAGGCGGTCACCCTGCGATGGCAGGAGGCTGTATTTCCAAAGAAATTGCCGAACGGCTTGGAGATACATTGCATGAAACGGTAAAACGGCGTTTTATGCAGGGAATACAGGAGATGCGGGATGGAAAATCAATTGAGATGCGTAATGTTTAACCGCGAAGAGTTCCTGATAGAACATCAGTTAGATGCTGATGTTCTGTTTTTATTAGAGGGACTGTATCAATATGGGGTGCGGGTTTTAAATCTTGACGGAAAAACCACAAAAGAGGATATGGAAGAAAAGCTGTTGCAGGCAGGCTATCGGACAGAAGAAACCCTGTTAATAGCGGCAGAGGATGCAACACTGCAAAACGGAAGGGAGATCGGGCTTGCCACGATCGCATTTGTAAATCAGAAGAAAAATGGGCAGACTTATTCTGCGGCAGACATTGTTGTGGAAGGCTTTGAAGAGGTAGATTTTTATTTTTTAGAAAGAATCTACCAGAGAAAACATGGGATTCCGTGGCGTGTGATCGAGACGGAACGGACTTATCTCAGGGAGATGACGGTAGAAGATGTCGAGGCCCTCTATGAAATCTATGCACAGGAGGGAATGACGGATTTTATTGAACCGCTCTGTGAGAAACGGGAGGATGAGATCGCCTATACGAAAGCCTATATTGAAAATATGTATGTCTATTACGGCTATGGAATGTGGCTAGTCTGCGATCGGGAGAACGGAGAGATCATCGGCAGGGCAGGCTTAAATACACAGGAGATCGAGGATGAGATCGTATTGGAAATGGGGTATCTGATACGGCAGGAATATCAAAGACAGGGCTATGCCTATGAAGTCTGTACGGCAATTATGGATTATGCAAAAGAGGCAAGTGGTTTTTCGGAATTGAGCTGTTTAGTAGAGGAAGAAAATCATCCGTCCTTAGGGTTGTTGCAAAAATTGGGATTTTCTTTTCGAAAAGAGGTGGATATCCTCGGAAAACGGATGAAAAGGTATGTTTATGCACTATAGACATTGCTTTTTTATCGTTTTTTTATTATAATTTATTCTATGTTTAGATATGCTGGCGGCGGTTTACAAAAGTATAAATTTAGGAAAAGTTGGTGAGAGAATGGTTGATATTTCTACAGAGAAGTTAGAAGAATTAGAAAATGAAGTGACTTCCCAGAATACAAAGCTTAAAAAAATGGAAGAATTTGTCAGTCCCGATAAGCTCTATCAGGAACTGATCCAGAGTGTGCGTAAATATCATCCATCTGCGGATATTTCCCTGATCGAGAAAGCATATCGGGTAGCAAGAGAGTCACATGAGGGACAGGTGCGTAAATCGGGTGAACCATATATCATCCATCCTTTGTGTGTGGCAATTATTCTTGCCGACTTAGAATTAGATAAAGAGACGATTGTTGCGGGACTGTTGCATGATGTTGTGGAAGATACGGTCATGACGGAAGAGGAGATTGCAAAAGAGTTCAACCCGGATGTGGCATTGTTAGTCGATGGTGTTACGAAGTTGGCACAGTTGTCCTATGATGCAGATAAGGTGGAAAAACAGGCGGAGAATCTGCGAAAGATGTTTTTAGCAATGGCAAACGATATCCGTGTCATTCTGATCAAATTAGCAGACCGTCTGCACAATATGCGTACCTTAAAATATATGACACCGGAGAAGCAGAAGGAAAAGGCAAGAGAGACCATGGATATCTATGCTCCGATTGCCCAACGACTCGGTATTTCTAAAATTAAGATCGAATTAGAGGATTTATCCTTAAAATATTTAGAGCCGGAAGCATATTATGATTTAGTAGAGAAGATCGCACTGAAAAAGAGTGCAAGAGATGACTATATCCAGAAATTAGTAGAAGAAGTCCGCAGCCATATCACCAATGCGGGCATTGAAGCAGAGATTGATGGAAGAGCAAAGCATTTCTTTAGTATTTATAAGAAGATGGTCAATCAGGATAAGACGCTAGATCAGATTTATGACCTCTTTGCCATTCGGATCATTGTAAAAGATGTCAAGGACTGCTACGCGGCATTAGGAGTCATCCACGAGATGTACAAACCGATACCGGGACGTTTTAAGGACTATATTGCGATGCCAAAGCCGAATATGTATCAGTCACTGCATACAACACTGATCGGACCGGACGGACAGCCGTTTGAGATCCAGATCAGAACCTATGAGATGCATCGGACAGCCGAATACGGTATTGCCGCACACTGGAAGTATAAAGAGGCTTCAAACGGTGGCAATGTAGAGAATCAGGAAGAAGAGAAGTTAAGCTGGCTGCGTCAGATTTTAGAGTGGCAAAAGGACATGTCCGATAACCGGGAATTTATGAGTCTGTTAAAGAGTGATCTGGACCTTTTTTCAGATACGGTATTCTGTTTTACGCCTTCCGGAGATGTCAAAAATCTTCCAACCGGTTCTACGCCGATTGATTTTGCCTATGCGATCCATTCTGCCGTAGGGAATAAAATGATCGGTGCAAAAGTCAATGGCAAACTGGTAACGATTGACTATGTCATCCAGAACGGTGACCGGATTGAGATCATTACTTCCCAGAACTCGCACGGACCAAGCCGTGACTGGCTGAATATTGTCAAGAGTACACAGGCGAAAAATAAGATCAATCAGTGGTTTCGAAGTCAGTTCAAGGAAGAGAATATCGCAAAGGGTAAGGAACTGATCTCGCAGTATTGTAAGATGAAGAGTATCGAACTCTCAGATATCAATAAGCCGGAATATCAGAATAAGATTTTAAGAAAATATGGATTCCACGACTGGGATTCTGCACTGGCAACCGTGGGACACGGAGGACTCAAGGAGAGTCAGGTTGTCAATCGGATGTTAGAAGAATACAAAAAGGATCATGTCGTACCGATGACAGATTCGGATGTATTAGAGAATATCCAGGATGCGAATATCTCTAAGACGATCCCGCAGAAGTCAAAGAGTGGAATTGTCGTAAAAGGACTTTATGATGTCGCAGTACATTTTTCAAAATGCTGCAGCCCGGTACCGGGAGACGAGATTGTCGGTTTTGTTACGAGAGGCAGAGGTGTATCCATACACAGAACGGATTGTATCAATATTATCAATCTGTCGGACATGGATCGTGCCAGACTGATCGATGCAGAATGGCAGCAGGGAGCAAGTGAGGGCAGCAACGGACTCTATCTTGCAGAGATTAAGATTTTTGGAAACAACCGTACCGGATTGTTAGTAGATATTACAAAGATTTTTACGGAGCGTGGGATTGATATCAATGCGATCAACTCCAAAACGAGTAAGCAGGGAGTAGCGACGATTTCCGTTTCCTTTAATACAAAGGGAAAAATGGAGCTGCAAAGTCTGGTGGATAAGATCCGTCAGGTGGAGAGCGTGATTGATATTGAAAGAACAACCGGTTAGAACAGAAGTGACAGGCGAGGTAAGGAATGGCAGATTTAAAGGTAAGACATTTAGTAGTCGGAGCAGTGGCAACGAACTGCTATATTGCAGAAAACAGAAAGACAAAAGAAGCACTGATCATTGATCCGGGTGACAATGCAGTGCGGATCGAACAGATCATCAAAGAGGATGGCGTTGTTCCGGTAGCTGTGCTTTTGACACATGGACATTTTGACCATGCAATGGCAGCGCAGGAAGTTGCAGAGCAGTATGGGATAAAAATCTATGCTCATGAGACGGAAAAGGAGACCTTAGAGACACCGCAGATTAATTTATCAGGAATGATCGGCAGAACGCTGACTTTTCATGCGGATTGTTATGTAAAGGACGGCGCAATTTTAAATCTTGCGGGATTTGAGATCCGGGTGCTGCATACACCGGGACATACCCAGGGTGGTGTCTGCTATTATATCGAAGAGGAAAAGGCGTTGTTTTCTGGAGATACACTGTTTTGTCAGTCCGTTGGCAGAACGGATTTCCCAACAGGAAAGTCCTCGACACTGATCCACTCCATTCAGGATAAACTGATGCCGTTACCGGATGATACGATGGTCTATACCGGCCATGAAGACATGACAACGATTGGAATGGAACGAAAATACAATCCGTTTTTATAGAGAGCGTAATGGTGAAAAAATATGATTACAGTTAGTTTAAATGAGGCAGATTTTGAGTATGACATCCATTCATTAGTGAAGGCTTTTTATCCGAAAGAGGATGTCAAAGTATTTGCCGACAGTGAAAAAATTGCAGAGTTAGAAGAAAAAGAAACTCCATTGTTCCACATGGAGGTTCTTTTTTCGAGAGCAGAAAATGTGATTTCTGCCAGTGTCTTAAATGCAGAAGCGAAGACAGGAGAACCAGCTCTTGCGTCGATGCAGATACAGGTGGATTTTTCTGACAGGAAAGAGACGAAAAACCGCCTGAAACGTGGTATTTATCAGATGTTTTCTGAGTATACGGGACAGACACTTCCGTGGGGAACACTGACCGGAATTCGTCCGACGAAGATCCCGATGAGTATGTTAGAAGAGGGAAAGAGCGAGGATGAGATCCGCACTTTTATGGCAGATACTTATTTTTGCAGCCCGGAGAAAACAGAGCTTAGTATCGACATTGCAAAACGTGAGTTAGGGCTTTTGAACAAATTAGACTATGAGAAAGGCTATAGTCTGTATATTGGGATTCCTTTCTGTCCAAGTACCTGTCTGTACTGCTCCTTTACTTCTTACCCGTTGTCTGCATGGGAAAAGCGTGTGGATGAATATTTAGATGCCTTAGAAAAAGAGATTGACTACACAGCCGAGCAGTATCGGGAGCGGCATCTGAATACGATTTATATTGGAGGCGGTACCCCGACGACTCTGGCACCTTATCAACTGGACAGACTGATCAGAAAAATTAAATCCAGTTTTGATTTATCTCATCTTTTGGAGTTTACAGTTGAAGCCGGAAGACCGGACAGTATTACAAAAGAAAAATTAGAGGTTTTGCGTTCCCATGGGATTTCGAGGATTTCGATCAATCCACAGACCATGAAGCAGGAAACGTTAGATATTATCGGACGGCATCATACGGTAGAGCAGACCGTTCAGAGCTTTTTAACTGCAAGAGAGTTAGGATTTGACAATATCAATATGGATCTGATCGTAGGACTTCCAAATGAAAATTTAGAAGATGTCCGTCATACGATGGAGCAGTTAGAGAAATTACAGCCGGATAATGTTACCGTACATTCTCTTGCCATTAAACGTGCGGCAAGACTCAATATGTTTAAAGAAGATTATACAAATCTTAAAATGGAGAATACCTGGGAACATATTGAAGTGACGGCAGATTATTGTAAGCGGATGGGCTTGCAGCCTTATTATCTCTATCGTCAGAAAAATATGGCAGGCAATTTTGAGAACGTGGGATATGCGAAAGAAGGAAAGGCAGGAATCTATAATATCCTGATCATGGAAGAAAAACAGACCATCGTGGCATGCGGAGCCGGAGCTTCGACGAAACGTGTCTGGAATACGCCAAATCCGGATGGCACGCATCGGATTGAACGGTGTGAGAATGTCAAGGATGTAGCTCTTTATATCGAAAGAATTGATGAGATGATCGAGCGGAAAAAGAGGCTTTTTGCAGAGGAATAAGAGGAAACAACATGAATCTGATCAATATAGAGAATCTGACAAAGGTTTACACGGAAAGAAAATTATTTGATAATACATCGTTTTCATTACAGGATGGAGAAAAAGTAGGGATCATTGGTATCAATGGAACCGGAAAGACAACGCTTCTGCGGATGATCATGGGAGAAGAAGAGACCGATGAGGGCACTATCACGACTGCGAATCATGTAGTAATGCGTTATCTGCCGCAGCATCCGGAATTTGAGCCGGAAAAAAGCAGTCTGGAGTGTGTGCTGGAAGGAAATGTGACGGAAGAAAATCGTTGGTCTGTCGAAAGTGATGCCAAGGCCATGATGACCCGGCTTGGCATTAAAGATTTTATGCAGCCTGCAGGACAATTATCCGGTGGACAGAGAAAACGTCTCGCATTGATATCGGTACTTCTTTCTCCGGCAGACATTCTTTTGTTGGATGAGCCTACGAACCATTTAGATAATGATATGGCAGACTGGCTGGAGGATTATCTGAAAAAATGGAGGGGAGCTCTTATCATGGTCACACATGACAGGTACTTTTTAGACAGTGTGTGTAACCGGATCGTGGAGATCGATAAGGGCAAAATCTATAGTTATCAGACAAATTATTCGGGATATCTGGAATTAAAAACCCAGCGTCAGGAAATGGAAGCAGCCAGTGAACGGAAACGTCAGTCGATCCTACGCGTGGAACTGGAATGGATACGCAGGGGAGCAAGGGCGCGTTCTACAAAGCAGAAAGCACATATCCAACGTTATGAAGAGTTAAGGGATCGTCAGGCTCCGGTGCAGGATTCTCAGGTAGAATTAAGTTCTATTTCCACAAGAATGGGAAAAACGACCGTGGAATTAGAAAATATCTGCAAGGCTTATGGAGAAAGAAAACTGATCGATGATTTTTCTTATATTTTCTTAAAAGGGGACCGGGTTGGATTTATCGGACCAAATGGTTGTGGAAAATCGACGTTAATGAAAATTATCGCGGGTATTATCCCACAGGACTCCGGGCAGGTTATTATCGGACAGACCGTGAAAATGGGATATTATGCGCAGGAAATAGCTTCAGAAAAAAGCGAGGATGCACAGGAAATCGATCTGTCCTATATGGATCCGGCTCAGCGGGTGATCGATTATGTAAAAGATACGGCAGAATATATTCGGACTGTGGATGGAGTCATATCCGCAACAGTCTTATTGGAGCGTTTTTTATTTCCACCGGAAAAACAGTACAGTCCGATCGGAAAGCTGTCCGGTGGAGAAAAGAAAAGATTAAATCTGCTTCGGGTACTGGCGACATCCCCGAATTTTATTTTGTTGGATGAGCCGACCAACAATCTTGATATCGCTACGCTGACCATCTTAGAAGATTATCTGGATCGTTATGAGGGCATTGTTGTTACGGTATCGCATGACCGTTATTTTCTTGATAGGACCATGAAGCGTATTTTTGCCTTTGAAGGAGACGGAAAATTAAGACAATACGAAGGCGGCTATACCGATTATTCTCTGAAAAAATCAGCAGAGAAAGAAGCGGAGGAAGCAGAACAGGAAAAGAAAACCGGTAATGGAGTAAAAACGGACGCACCGGTCACCCAAAAGGGACAACGTACCCGTGGCCCACAGAAGTTGAAGTTTACCTATCAGGAGCAACGGGATTATGAAACGATTGAAAGTGAGATTGCCGCATTGGAGGAAAAGATAGAGATGCTGGATCAGGAGATGGCAGCAGCTTCCACAGATTTTGTGAAACTCAATCAACTGGTAACAGAAAAAGAGGAGACAGAAAAGCTGTTGGAAGAAAAGATGGACAGATGGATGTATTTAGAAGATCTGGCGGCAAAGATTGCGGAGCAGTAGAGAAAAATAATCTTAATAAAATCTTATAGAAACAGCAAAGAATAAAGAAGCCGCATTTGTTATACTTAATCAAAAATAAGATAACAGAAAAGTGAGGAATTTATATATGAAAAGAAAGTCAAACCACTTTACACAGCTTCTTTTTTTGTGATAGCGGTAGTGGTAAGTGTTCTGTTTGTCGGATTGCTGGCAGTGCTCCTGTTGACCAATCAGTAATAGGAGGATCTTATTTTAGAATTCACAATATAAATCTGTCGTAAAAATTTCTGTAAAGCCGAATGAACAGGGTACAACAGAACAGGTTGGTTATAAACCGATAGATATTAAATTGTAAGTTGGAGAGGTTCGAAGTTGCTCATTGTGCGAAACACATAATTATGCTATAATTATGTCATAGAAAGGAGTGAGTCAATATGCCTCTTATCATGCCTATTAAGGAATTGCGGAATACAACTGAAATTTCTAACATTGCACATAAGCAGCAGGAACCTATCTTTATTACGAAAAACGGGTACAGTGATCTGGTAGTAATGAGCAGTGAATTATATGACAAATTTGCACGAATTAACCGCATTGACCAGGCTATTTATGAATCTGACCAGGAAGTCTTGAATGGGGCAGAAGCAACAGATGCCAATATAGTATTTGAAGAACTGGAGAAAAAGCATTTTGGATAAATACCAGGTAAAGATAAATCCTAGGGCGATACGCGAATTAAACAGTATTTACGAATATATTGCAAATAAAAAGTCAGATATTGAGAATGGAAAAAAGCAGTTAGGAAGAATTAAAAAAGCTATTTTGAAGTTAGCAACTTTTCCATATTCTCATCAGGAACGTACGGAAGGCAGATATGCGAAAGATGATTATAGGCAGTTGTTGATCGATAATTATATTGTTATTTTTCGTATTGATGAAGTCAACAAAATTGTTTACGTTATAACGGTACAATATCAGGGACAAAACCTATGAACCAGGCACCAAATGATGTAAGATAGATCATTTGGTGCTTTTATATGTTTTCAAAAAACATTTGACAAGTTACCAAACGGTTACTATAATACAGGGTAATCAACAGACAAACCAAGAAAGAGAGTAACATGGAGACCATTCTGATCATTGACGATGATGTTGCAATCGGTAATCTCGAACAGGAAGTGTTAGAGCGGGAAGGCTATCTGGTGCAGCGTGCCTATTCCGGAACGGAAGCACTGCTGCTTTTAAAAGAAAAGAAACCGGATCTGATATTGTTAGATCTAATGTTACCCGGAATGTCCGGTGAGGATATTTTACCTCAGATACAGGGAATTCCCGTGATCGTTGTCAGTGCCAAAACGGCAGTAGAAGATAAAGTGGAGTTGTTGCTCGGCGGTGCAGTTGATTATCTGACCAAGCCATTTGATATGAAGGAGCTGCTTGCAAGGATTAAAGTCCGTTTAAGAGAAAAATCCTCGCTCCGGTTATCTCCCGTTTACACCTATGAGGAACTGACGATAGACACGGCATCACATTCTGTTTGCGTTGCCGAAAAACAGATTAATTTAACAAGAACAGAATATGCCATTTTAAAACTTCTGATGCAAAATCCCGAACAGGTAATAGCGAAATCCGTTTTATTAGACTGCATCAGCATGGATACCCCGGATTGTACGGAGAATTCCTTAAAGACACATATCAGCCATTTGCGAAGTAAATTGAGAGAGGTATCAGGCAAACACCATCCATTTATATGGACATGACTGCGGCAGATAATATCAGACAGCAGTATCGTGTGTTAGGAGTGCCGTCAGACGAAGGAATTTCGGACTTACTATGTCTTGTCGGATTGGAAAATACCGGCAATAAGAAAGTAAAGAATTTTTCTCTGGAGATGCGGCAGAGACTTGGGATTGCAGTGGCATTAGCAGGTAATCCGGATTTTCTGGTATTGGATGAGCCGGTCAATGGACTGGACCCGCAGGGCATTATCGAAATGCGCAAATTGATCTTAAAATTGAACAGGGAGCATGGGATCACGGTTTTGCTCTCCAGTCATATTTTAGATGAACTGGCACGCCTTGCGACGCACTATGGATTTATTGACAGTGGACATATGATCCGGGAAATGAGTAGCCGAGGAATTAGAGGAAAAGCTGGAACTGGACACAAATACATTACTTTCAATCTCATCCGGTGACCGGGCAGTCTGCATGCTGGCTGCCCGCATCAATGCTCAGCTTCGTGGGCTGCGAAAGGAACGTTTGCGCCTGCAAAATGGAGATGCTGAGTTAAAAACTGCCATTACGAATATCTCACATGATCTGCGTATACCGCTGACCGCAATCTGTGGTTACCTTGACCTCTTAGAGCAGGAAAACCATACGGAAAATTCCAGACGTTATCTGGCGGTGATCAGGGAACGTACAGATGCCATGAACATCTTTTAAAAGAATTTTTAAAATATTCCCTTAAAAGTTTAGAGTGTCAAAAGACGGTTCAAAGGACAGCTCACAACTTAGTGGCTGGCAAATTGCACAAAACTGGGATTGCTTTTGTGACTTTGGGAGAAAATTAGTAAATCTTAGTCTGGCTGTTCATATATAGTGTTTTGCTGCCATGGACGGCAGCAAAAGTCTTAACACCCCATGGACGGGGTGTTTAAGACGTACACGTCACTCCATCGTAACCTGACTCAGGCAGACTTAGATTTTCTTATTTTCGTACAACGGAACAAAATAGACTCAGCTTTGTGTAATTTACCAATCAAAAAACCTGAAACCGCCGTTGGCCACCTTAATCCTCAAAACTAAAAAAATCAGAAAATCCTTCTTGCATAAATCCCCATATCGTGGTATAACAAAACTAACGAATGGTAGTGTTGGAATGAGTTATCGGTAGTATTATGGATCAATCAATGCTATAGAACAATAAAAATAGTGCGGAGGAATGGAACAAACATGAACCGGAAAGAAGAAATCATTATGGCAACACTGGAACTTGCAGCAGAAAAAGGGTTGGGAAGTGTCTCTATGAATATGATCGCAGACAAAGTTGGGATTAAAAAACCATCACTTTATAATCATTTTGTTTCCAAAGAAGAGATCGTACAGGCGATGTATGAATATCTCAGAGAGCAGGCAAAGGGAAAATCGCAGATCAAGATGATGGATTACAGCACAATATTTGCCGGAAAAACAGCGTTGGAGATTTTACGACAGATGGTCGGAGGTTATGTCCGAATGAACCAACAGGAGCAGATGATGATGTTTTATAAAGTAATCTATTCCGAACGCTGTATCCAGCCAATGGTGGCAAAGATCATGGCAGAAGAGACAGAGCGGATGATCCTTGCCACGAAACAGTTATTTTATGCAATGGAAATCCATAAGATTCTGCACTTTCAAGATGCGGATATGAGTGCAGTCAGTTTTGCAATGACGGTGCATGGACTGATGGATTATGGACTGGACAAACAGACCGGAAAATATGAAGCAGCTGACCGGAAAAAAGATCTGATGGACGAGTACCTGAAATGGTTTTGTGAAGAAAACGCAGTGGAAAGAAACCGCGAAGATACAGAGCAGCGGGTTTAACAGAGGAGGAAGGAAGCATGAAAAAAAGTTTATTAAATTATTGTGGATTGTTAGGGATTGTGGCATTTTTGTTTTATACGGCAGCAGTTGTTTTTTCTCCTATGGCATATCCGGGGTATGACTGGATGGCGCAGGCGGTCAGTGATCTGAGTGCGGCAAATGCACCATCACTTTCTCTGTGGAATCAGTTGAGCAGCTCCTAATTATCTTGTTCATGAATTAAAGGATCAAATGGTGCCGGGAAGTTCAATTGTTATTATTACAAGTACCGAGGCATATCGTGGTTCCTATGGTGCATCTGCCTATGCAGCAACAAAGGCAGCAATTCATAATCTTGTAAGAACGTTGGCAAATAATTTGGGACAGCGTGGAATCAGAATTAATGCACTGCCAGCAGGATGGATTGGGGGAGAAATGGATACCGATGAAGTATTTAACAAATCCAGAAGTCTTACACCTTTAGGACGTTTGGGAACAGATGAAGAAATTGCTAATGTAGCATACTTCCTTTTTTCTAAGGAATCAAGTTTTGTTAATGGAACAACTATTGTTGCATATGGTGGTTATTTAGGCTCTGATCCGTTATCAAAATATGAATTTGAGGATAGTAGAAAATAATTTTTCAAAAGTAGGTGAATTTTGTAATGCGCAAGAAATGGACTTTTTGGGATATTGTCGTTCTTGTTTTGGAAATTCTCTCACCTCTTGCGTCAATAGTTATTACTTGTTTTATTCCAGCAGGGAAAGCACTTGATTCGGATATGCGGTTATCAATTATAGGTGCTGGCATTTCTATTCCGGTGGTTTTGCTTCAAATTTCCATAACTCAGGGGCAAAATAAGAGTGAAAATGATATACAGAAAATTGATAATAATGTCAATGAACTATCTGAGAAAATAAATCATATAAGTCCTGTTTTGGAGCAAGTTTTTTTATCTGGCAATGATAGAATTCAACGATTTGCATATCGACGTTTTTGCGAATCTTGCAAAATTATTCAGTCTGCAGTTAATAATAACAATTCTGGTAATTTGAGACCTAATGAATACTATGAAGAATTAATGTTTCTAGCAGATCTTATTCTAAAAGATAAAGCAGAAAACAAAATTAGATTTAGTGGTGAGATATGGGCAATGACTGGATTCGCCGAAGAAGAATGGATTGCAGATGATGGATATGAGAGGTTGTGGACAGATAAACTAAAAGAAATGGTTGATTCGGGAATAAAAACACGTCGATTGTGTTTATTACCTGATTCTGTATATGATATTATAACGCATCAACCGTTTATCGAACCTACGGAGGATATACATTCCTTTCGAGGATTTATAGAACTCTTAGAGAGTTATTATGGGGCAGGAGCAAGAAAAAAAGTAACTGAACATTATCTCATTAGAGAACGAGATAATCCTAATTTAGAAGAAATAAGAGGTTTCTTTGCAATAAAGTTAACCAATGGTGATTTGCATATTCTATATGGAGAAACGGTTGATTCTAATGGTGCATTGACAGCCAAAGTTCTTTTTGACTCAGGTGAAATTCAGAATGTTCGGAGATTGTTTGAACTTTATGCGAAACCGAACTATAAAATAGAGAAAAAATTAAAAGATATGGTGGCATCAAATGGTTTTATTCCATATCTGCAAAATCGTGGAATAATGTTATAGTTAATTAAGAGGTATGTTGTGAATCTTACGCAATGTACCTTTTTTATATGTAGTGTCTGCTGATTAACTTGAAAAACCTTGAATCTGCTGACTTTTCACCTGTTATCTGTTATAATATCTGCAAGGGTTTCAATAAAATGAAATCATTTTCTTTGCAGATCATTGAAGAATTTTACAAGTAAAGGTGTGTTATAGACATGTACAAAAAAACGGACAGATCACAACATTCATTTTTGGACTTTAATCAGCCGATGGGGCTTCACACGAATCCGGATAACCGCTGGATCAAAATGGCAGACCGTATTCCGTGGGATGAATTTGAAAGTAAATATGCGGAACTGTTTCCGGGGGATAACGGAAACGTTGCAAAACCACTCTGCATGGCACTGGGTTCTCTGATCATTCAGACCAGATTTCAGTATTCAGACCGCGAACTTGTGGAACAGATCACAGAAAATCCATATCTGCAGTATTTTATCGGACTGCCGGGCTATCAAGAGCAGGCACCGTTTGATGCAAGCACACTGGTCCTCTTCCGTAAACGTATTTCTTCTGAAATGCTGATGGAAGCAAATGAATATCTGCTTGCCCATAAGGATGACGATCATACGTCGCCATCTTCAGGAGGAGCTGACGACAGCTCTTCGGAGGAGAAAGAAACAAACCGTGGGACTTTAACTCTGGATGCGATATGCGCTCCTGCGAATATCCGTTACCCACAGGATGTTTCCCTGCTGAATGCGGCGAGAGAAAAACTGGAAACGATCATCTGCTTTTGCAAGTCCTATGATCTGCCGCTGCCGCGACGTTACAAAAAATGCGCCAGAAAAGATTATCTGGCATTTGCCAAAAGCAAAAAACACAGTGCAAAGAAAATACGGAAAGCCCTGCGAAAACAGCTTGGCTATGTTGCAAGGGACATTCGGTATCTGGAAGAGTTCATGAGTAACGGATATGCAGCAACAGAAAAAGAAGCAGGTCTGTATCTGACGATCACTGCATTGTATGAGCAGCAAAAATATATGTACGACAACAAGATCCATAGTGTAGAACGCCGGATCGTAAGCATCACGCAGCCGTGGCTGCGTCCCATCGTTAGAGGAAAAGTCAAAGCACCGGTGGAATTTGGTGCAAAATTCGATCTGAGCCTTGACAGCGAAGGGTACGGAAGGATCGAAAAAATATCTTTCGAAGCGTATAACGAGAGCACCTGTCTGACAGAGGCCGTGGAACGGTTCAGGGAAAGAACCGGTTACTATCCAAACCGGGTACTGGCAGATCAGATATACCGGACAAGAGCAAACCGGAACTATTGCAAAGAACATGGTATCCGTTTGTCAGGTCCAAAACTTGGGCGGCCGGGAGTGAATGTAAAAGTGGATAAAAAACAGGAATATCAGGATAATACCGACAGGATCGAAGTGGAACGTACATTTAGCTTAAGCAAACGTTGTTACGACATGAGCTGTATTACCACCAAGCTGGAGAAAACCCAGCTTACATCCATCGCATTATCCGTATTTGTCACGAATCTGTTTAAGATGCAGAGACGAACACTTTTTGCCTTTTTACATCTGTACCGGATTTGGGACAGATATAGGATTGTAAATCTGTGTCTTTCTGTTTAATCAGCAGACACTATTTATCCTTGATAGCTATGGGGAGGCAGAATTTCGTTTCGTGCAAAGATGTACCTGCAAGGATTTCATTGTTATCTGGTTTGGGGACAAGCGAAAGCAAATCTGATATTTTCGGATTGAACAGAGGGATAATGTCAGTTAAAACCTCTCTTTTGTTCCAGTTAATGAAAACATGAGAAAGTATAGTTAATTATTATGTGCATTAATGTGAAAAGTGTCACTATCTGCGTACTTATGCATTCGGCAGTCATGTTTATCAACTACAACAAACAAGTTATAGGGTAATATTCGTAGGATCATTCAGTAAAACCGTCAGAAGTACAGCATATAGGTGTAGGTGGGAGATAATTAGGTAAAGACATAACATCATATCTTTTGGGAGTCGGACAGATGTTTGGATTTTTACATAGCTGCGTGTTCTACGTGGGTAGCATGGCTTTTTTTAGAGAGAGAAATTGAATGTCATTTGAGAAATTGTAGTCAGTGGTGTGGATATCCAGACAGTAAAACTGGGAGAAGTTGTTGATATTCAGCAGATAAAGATAGGTGAAGGATTCTCGCAGCAGGAAAAGAGGAGGAAATTTATCAGGTAGGTAAAAAATCTCCATTGATTACGTGTGGGGAAGTCATTGTTAAGGGAATCTACAGTAGGAATGGGGATTCCTTAAATGAACGTTTTGAGGAACTTGCAATGTTTGTATAAAAGATGTGCATATTTTGATTATATATTGATGAATTTTGATGTGATATATGATAAAATAAACAGTAGATAATTAGAAATTATCCTATGATTAATATACTACAAGACAAAGGAATATTCAATTATGAAGACGATTATTTGGCAACAAAGTGATGTGATTGTAGATAGAGAAGTCGAGTCTGATGAGATTGTTAGAATTATTGAGCAAAATTGGGATAAAAAGACAGTTCATTTTATTTGGTCAGAAACAGCAATAGGGAAAACGTCTTTAATCACTAAAGTTATTGAAAAATATGATGATAGCGATTGCGATATTATTAGAATAAAAACAAAACCATGTAATGCCGATAACGGGGACACTGCATGGTATTATTTACAGGAATTATTTAATGGAGTTACTAAGTATTTTGAAAAACTGGAAGCGGAAAACGGTTATGCTTTGACATTTGATAATTTTTTGAATGAGTATAATGATGATAGTGTAAATCGCACCCGATTAGCTTCTGGCTTGGAAACAGTGTTTGGTTCAGATTCAAGGAAGGGATTGCTTAAGAATATTTGCTATGTGGTATTGAGAAAAATTTTAAAATTGAATGAATATTCCACTTCGCAATATAAGCATGACACTTCTGTGGAGTCTGTTCTTGTGAGGATCAATTACATTGGTTATGTTTTGAAACAGAGAAAAGTTCTATTGATAATTGATAACTTTCAAAATATTGATGACCAATCATTAGATTGCTTTGGAGATTGGATAAATGATATTGATTCCAATATATACTTTCTATTAGAATTTACACATACCCCTAACTCTAACAAATTTGATGAACAAAAAGATTTTTTTACTGGATTAGGTGCAAAAGTTATTAAAACTGAATTAGCGCCAATTAACAAGACATATATTATAGATATTGTTCATAGAAATGTTAAAAACCTATCTGATGACATAGCATTTAATATAAATGTTGTCAATCATTATGAGGAAGTATCTTTGGGAAATTTAAGGGAATTGATAGATTATTCCGTAACATATGAACAACATGATGATACCAACGAGGTTGAAAACAATGATACCGAGAACGGCACCTATCAGATTTTACATAGCATAAATGATCATGAAACACTTGCTATGCTCAGTCTGATAATTTATCATAAGGGAAAGATAAAAAGAAAAAATGCTGAAATGATTTTTTCTCCAGAATTAGACATTTCAAGAGCAATCCATAAGCTGTTGGAATTGAATTTAATTGAAGAAACAGATGATTTTTATGAATTAAAACATGCAAGTATTATTGATCAATGGGAAAAGCATATTGACGAATTTGAACAAATCAATACTGTTGTTTATGGGCGAACAAAAAAATACTATTTAGAATATTTGGAAAGTTCTAATATTGGAGAGAGCAATGAGGCATGGACTCGGCTGTTATACTTGTATTCCAAAGTTGAACCGTTTGAAATAAAAAGATTGTTACCACAATTAGAAAGCCAGATTATAATATCAATTTCCCCAGAAGATTCATGGGATTACATTAAACAGTTATATGACATTATCAAAGAAGATGTACTGAAAAATAAGGAATTACTCTTTAGATTGCTTGAAATATGTTATAAATTGGAATTGTATGCAAATGGATATGAGATATTATGCTTCTTAGAAGATTCCGGGCAGTTTTCCCAAAGCAATTTACTTTTGTTACATAAATTGTTATATCTTTCAGCATTAGATCAGCATGAAGAAGTTGTTGAGTTATTTGAAAATATCAAGTCCGAAATATCACTTGAATCACGTATCGGATTAAACATGATGTTGGCTTGTTTGAGTAGTTACAGATATACGGGGCAAATTGCAGAGTGCTTGAACATACATAAGAAAATCCTGAATACTCCTATATATAAGACATATCAAGAATATGCAATTTTTCTTAGATTGACCAATATTTACTTACCTAATAAAAAGGCTTTAAAATATGCTAAACAAAGTGTGGAGCTGCTTGATAGGCAAAACAATATATATCAAAAAGGAAAATCGCAGATTACTTATGCAAAGCTATTGGCTGGATTGGGAAAAAACGATAGAGCTTTAAATATCTTAAGGCAAGCCGAAGAAGCATTAAAAAATCATGCAATACGTGGTAATGTTTTATGGGTTGATGAAGCAGACATATTAATGGATCAGGGCATTTATGACAATCGTGTATGGGAGTTGTTGCAAAAATCGGAATTTACTGCCGTGATACCATATGATAAAATTGCAATCATTATAGTTAAGCTTGCATGGTGTTACGAAAATAATGAATTTGCAAGAGCAAATCGTTTGATTGAAAGAGGTCAAAATATAATTTCATTAGAGCCAGATCATCATATACATGCATTATTTTATTATAATGCATATGCTGTATTGAATAAAGCAGGTGAAACAGAGAGAAGTCAAATTTATTATAACAAAGCATATGCATTAAAAGAACATAGTCGTTATATAAAAGCACGTATAGATGGTCCTAAAACTAAGGAAGAAAAAAATCGAATAAAACATCCGTGGTATATAATCTACTTATCATTCTGGAACCACGATATTGAAAATATTAGTGAATAAGCATAAACTGCTTATTCACTAATATTAGGATATATAAGTTCTTCTAAATAACGTGTCACAATGGAATCCCAACAAACATATTTCATATAATAATCCATATCTTGTAATGGCTTATTCAATACAAAATGTTCTAGGTATGTTTCCATATAATTGAAAGAAGCTATTATTGAAAATATGCCCGATCCGGCAAAGCGTACATTTAATTCTATAAAATAATATTCGCCATTATTAACCTTGAAGTCTAAATTGCAAAATCCGGGCAATTTGTATAAAGTGCAAATTTTCTTTGTTATCTCAATGATTGCTTCATCATAAATAATTTGACTTCTGAAAGCTGTACCATCTTTGATTTCAATGGTTTTTCGAGGAATTATTATTTTCGGCACTCCGTTCTTGTCAGAAAGAACATCAACAATTATAGTCTCCCCTTCTATATAAGGCTGAACAAAATAGTCTGGATTAAAATGATTTTCTATATACTCAGCTTTTTCTAAATCTACAATGTATATTCCCATGCTATTTACAGAATTCCTTTTACGAAAAATCACTTTTTTCTCATTAAACAGATTGTCACAAATACGAGGAACCTTTATATTATTCTTCATCAGGGCTTGTGTTGCTTTGAGCTTATCTTTAAATAAGGATACTGTTTCATAGTCTGCCAAGAAAAATTTTGTTTTCACTTGAGTGCTGTATTTTGAAAGCAATACTGCCTCTGCATCTGAAGCAGGTATAAGCAAATCAATGTTTTCTTTTTCGTTTATTTCATTTAAGAAATTGATATATTCTGATTCATGAGTTATGGGAGGTGCCCGATAATACTTATCAACTAATAAACTGCCTGCACACTCTCCTTTTTCATAAATGTCAGAACCAATCACTACAACATCATATTTTTTAATCCGACTTAACACTTTAATAACTGATAAAGAATTTGTACTATATATATTGTTTATCTGTATATTCATCTAATTTTCCTCCGAGGATAATTTCTAATTATCCTCGGAGGATTATATGAGAATACAAAATATTACAGATATGATTGGCAATACGCCGCTAGTAAGAGTTAATGATAAAGTAAAATATTATGCGAAAATCGAAGGCAGTAATCTATTTGGCAGTGTTAAAGACAGGGCGGCAAGATACTTAATGGAAAATGCATATAATGATGGGATAATAAAAAACGATACTGTAATTATAGAATCATCGTCTGGGAATTTTGGGATTGCTCTGGCTGGAATGTGCAAAATAAAAGGAAATCCTTTTATTTGCGTGGTTGATCCTAACATAACAGAAGTAAATAGGAAAATTATTGAATTATTGGGAGCTGAAATAATCATTGCCAGTAAAACAGATGAAAACGGAAATTATGTGCAGGATAGAATTCAGATTGTAAGAGATTATATTGCAGAACACGAAAATGTGTATTGGACAAATCAATATGAAAATCAATATGTTTGGAAAGCATATTTTTCTTTAGGGGAAGAATTATGTAACGAACTAGAACAGATAGATTATGTATTTGTTGCAGTTAGTACCTGTGGTACATTGGCAGGGGCATCTTGGAAAATCAAAGAGCAATTTCCTGATTGCAAAATTATTACGGTTGATATTGCGGGTTCGCAAATATTTGAAAGAAGTAAAAAAAAGAAGCATATTTCAGGTATTGGAACAGGGTTTGTGCCACAGAATTTAACACATGCTAAATATGATGATTATATGATTATTAATGAAATGGATGCTGTATCAGAGTGCAACAATTTGTTGTCAAAAGGAATTGTTGTTGGCGCTTCAAGCGGAGCAGTAGCACATGCTATTCAGAACTATGAGGGTTATGCCGAAGATTTGAAGATGAAAAAGATAGTTGGAATTTTCCCGGACAGGGGGGAAAGATACTTAGATACGATATATGACAAAGAATGGTGCAGTAAGTTAGATGTAGATACTGAAATTTTAAGGTGCGCTCCAACTAATAAAACAGTCTTGAAGTAGATATTTTCAAGACTGTTTAGAACTGTCATATTTGGCTTGATATGTTCATGTTTTTACGGGGATGCTTTGTCTCTAGAATATTTTTTTGTTTTGACATTGTAACGTGTGTATATATTTCTGTCACGTTTATTGAGCTGTGTCCTAACATGGTTTGGATATATCGAAGGTCAACATCTTCTTCTAAGAGAAGGGTAGCAAAAGAATGTCGGAACATATGTGGAGTAATATGCTGCTGAATATCTGCAATATGACAATATTTGTTAATCATTTCCCTTACGGACTGATCAGATAAGCGATTTCCAATGCTATTTACAAAGAAATAGCCGCAAGAGTGAATTTCAGTGTCATATTCCGAACGATATTTATCCAATGCAGTAATAACATGCTTATCGCATATGTGGATAAGGCGTTCTTTAGCTCCTTTGCCTTTAATTATAATAACGGCATTTTGCAAGTCGATATTTTGGGGCTGTATGGTGCAGAGTTCCGAGATTCTAATTCCTGTTGCAAAAAGTAGCTCTATAACAGCTATATCCCGTAGAGAGTTCTTTTTCTGGTAACTGCTGGAGGCATTGTGATATTGTTTGTAAATTGTATTTAGTAATGTCTCTATGGTTTGTAAAGGAATTGTTTTGGGAAGTATAATCGGTTCACGAAATTTTATTTGCAATTTGTAAAAAGGGTTATGGTCAATTATTTCCTTATATTCAAAATAGTGAAAAAGAGCTTTTAAAGAAGCAATTTTTCGTTTTACAGTTTTTGGTGCATACTGCTGATGAAGTTTTGCCACATATGTTTCTAATGTGGCGGAAGTAAGATCTGAGGCTTCGGTTACGGAAATCTGTTCAGAAAATTGCCGTAAATCTATACGGTATGCTTTTAATGTCTTTTTGTCTAAGCACTTTTGTGTTCTGCAATAATCTAAATAGTTTTCAATGTGGTTCTGTAAATTGTTCATAGTATAATCTCCTTTGTTCTTATATTTTTCCCCAAATATATCGTATATTGATTTTGAATTATCTGCTACAGTGTGATACTTCTTATGTAAAATAGTGGCAAGTGTAATCTATATTCCTAAATAAAGAAATACTAAAATAAGGGATCAGACAACAGAGTATATCTGGAGTCTGGTCTTTTTTGAGTGTTTCTATTTAATCATTAAGGTGGCATATATCAGCTACAAATAGCAGATGCTGGCACTCTGAAAACTCGTTCCTTTCAGTTATGATAGTTGCAGGCTTGAGAAAGCCAGAACAATTTAATAGGACACGCATACATCTGATTTTATTTTCGCCTTTATCCGTAAATCTTTATGGTTTCCGGGTAGGGGTGGCAGAAACCCATTTCGTGCGACGAAGCTCCTCGATACGGATTACTGTGCTGACAAGTCTTTGAACTGTTTAGCGGTTGTGGTGGTCTTGTATTGTGCCTGTGAAGGTTCTAAGCAGAGGTTTGTGCCTACCGGACGTGGCAGCCGGAGATAATGAGATAGAACAGCACCGGAATTTCAGCGAAACGCATTTTCCGGGAGTGGCTCCCTGTAGATTCCGTCTGGTTGGGCATGATGGAGGTGCAGTGTGGGATTGCCATCCCAATGTATGTTGCCCGGCTGGGGGTGCTGTCAAGTGGCAGCTAGGAGAATGGCGGCTTTTGCCGCTGTTCTCTGAGATGATAGAAGCTGCTAAAAAAGGATTATTATGAAGTTATCTTTTGAGATAAGGGAGCGGCAGATTCGTTTCATTATCTCAGGAGATAATAGCCGGCGTATCTTTCTGTAATAATCTAAGAAAGAGCAGGTAAAGAGAATATGTGCAAGATAGGCATTATGTTAGGTACAGCCGGGGAGAATCTTCCTTCGGCTATTTTATTTATGAACTCCAACAAATCGGAGAAGAACATCCGTAAAAAGGTTGCCAAGACCAGAGAGAAGTGTCTTTCGCATGGAATTATCTTGGGGCGTGATGTGGTCATTTGTAAAGGACCAGACAGGGATGTTGACCGTGATGCAGTCAATCTTTTGATTTCCTTTTTGATGACCGGACAGTATGACTTGGTGGCGGTGGACAAGCTGACAGATTTAACGGAAGATGTATCCGATATGGAGGAGCTTATGAAGGATGCTGCTAAGATTGGTGTCGGCTTCCTTGAATTATCCACAATGGACTATTACGAATACAATCGTATTTGATTTTGATGATTGTTATAAGCAGTTATTAGAATCGGTCGAAAAAC
>ERZ857840.353-NODE-353-length-72869-cov-7.287939_pt1 | contig 72869 bp, 72 predicted proteins | sample MGYA00519760_ERZ857840 | MGnify/ENA primary metagenome ERZ857840 (study PRJEB31778, sample SAMEA3449371) | human gut metagenome | biome: human gut; feature: human-associated habitat; material: faeces | place: United Kingdom | collected 2010/2012 ... | reverse complement strand
TGCACGGTGCATTTCTACCGCAACGTTTTCTCTGTTGTGCCCAAATCCAAGGTCAGAATTGTAGCGAAAATGCTCAAGGCGATCCACGCCCAGGAGAGCAAAAAGGCGTCCCGTGAGAAGGCGAAAGCCGTGGTCGCCGAGCTGCGCGCCATGAAACTGAAGGAGGCTGCCAAGAAGGTCGAGGACGGCATTGAGGAGACGCTGACCTACTGCGATTTTCCCAGCGAGCATTGGACCCGCATTCGCACCAACAACGTGATCGAGCGGCTGAACCGGGAGATCCGCCGCCGGACGCGGGTGGTAGGGACGTTCCCTGACGGCAACTCTGCCCTGATGCTGGTCTGCGCCCGACTTCGTCACGTGGCGGGCACCCAGTGGGGCTGCAAGAAATACATGAACATGAAGCACTTGGAGGCGGTCATGGACGACGCCTCTATTGCCGGCTGACTTCACTCAGCCGAGCCTGCAAATAATTTTGCGCATAAATCTTGACAGTACCGGCGTACACGCAGCGCAGGTCGAATCCCTACGTCAGAATGAGCAAACACCGTTTCTCTTCCGCCTCGCGGTGAAAGAGAAACGGTGCGAACTTTTTCTGACGTTGTTATGCCTGCTCCAGATATTTTCCGGTGTCCTTTTCAAGCTCCTGCCACACCGGGTAGGCCGTGCCCTGCTTGTCAAAGAACTTTTTCAGATCGCGGTTCAGCGCGCTCATCTCGCCGACCGCGTTCATGGCGTGGTCAGCGGCGCAGAGCTTGCCGAGGCTCGTCGCGCACATGAGCTTGAAGAAGCGCAGGCAGGTCTTGCGGTAGGCCGCGCCCTCAAAGTCCTTATCGTCATCCGGGAGTATCTCATGCCCGGCATCTCTTATGGCGCGGTAGCCCTCGATGTTGGCGTCGATAAGCCGATTCAGATATGCCGTGTCGTGCCTGACCTTTTTCAGATCGCCGCCGGTCTTGTAGCACGCGAAAGCCACAGGAACCACGAATGCCGCGTGGCACAGGAGATAATCGCCCATGTTCGGCTGATAGACGACCTTGAATTTCATGCCGTCAAATATCTGGCTGATGAGCTGCTCATTTGAGGGGACGCTTGAAAGCTGGCCGATGGTGATCTTCCTGAGGTCGATGGACGCAACATAGTCACGCTCGCGGTGTCCCGCGGAGAGCGCAAAGGCAAAGAGAACGTTCTTCTCCGGCAGCATGGCGGCGATCTCTTCGGCGCGCACGTCGTTGCCGACAAAGACGATGTTCTTCGCCGGGTTCGCGTGCAGAGCGTCCATGACAGAGCCTACCTGCGTATAGCGCATGACGACGAAAATAACGTCATACTGATCTTCAGGCTTGAGCTCCGTCACCACCGGGATGCGGGTGACCGACATGCGCGGCGAAAACTTGTCCTTTATCCGCAGACCGTTCTTCTGAATCTCCTCCGCCCAAGCGCCGCGCGCTAGCAGGGTAACGTCCTTTCCCGCGCGGAACAGGTTGCGCGCAAGATTGCAGCCGATAACACCGGCGCCGAATACCAAAATCCTCATAGTAAGATCCTCCGTGTTTTTTACTGCGCATCAGTTAATAGTATCTAACTGATGCGCCATAAAATAGCCGCCGTTTCGGCAGCAGAAAAAAACATAAATCATTTTCAACGGTATTGTAGCACTGGCACCGCTTTTTTGCAAGACCGCATCAGCTCAAAGCTGAACCCCCGGAGCGGATGCTCCGGGGGCGAGAACCGAAATCTTATTACTTGCCGACGGACTCGAACTCCTCGACGATCTCCTTTTCGGGAGCGGGGGTCAGGAGACTCACGACGACGATGACGATCGCGGAGATAACGAACGCGGGCAGCAGCTCATATATCGCGAAGATGCCGCCGAGAGGAGCAATGAGATACTTCCAGACGAACACCATCACGCCGCCGACGATCATGCCGCTCATGGCGCCCCACTTGTTGCAGCGCTTCCAGAACAGGCCGAACAGCATCACGGGGCCGAAGGTCGCGCCGAAGCCCGCCCATGCGAAGGAGACGACGCGGAAGATGGAGCTGTTGGGGTCGCTTGCGAAGATGACGCCGAGGATCGCGACGCCGACGACAGTGACGCGGGCGATGGTCATGGTCTTCTTATCGGAAAGCTTGATGCCGAAAACATCGGTGAGGATATTGTGAGTCACACCGGAGGCCGCGGCGAGCAGCTGCGCGTCAGCGGTGGACATGGTAGCGGCGAGGATACCGGCAATGATAATACCTGCGACGATTGCGGGGAACACGCCGTGGGTGGACAGGAGCGCTGCGGAGTTGACGATCATGTTCTCCGCCTCGGCCTCGGTGCCGGGCATTACGAGCGCGCCGGCCTTGGCCATGCTGTAGCCGATGATGCCGATAACGACGGCGACGCTCAGGGAGATAACGACCCAGACGGTGCCGACGCGGCGGCTGATCTTGAGCTTATTCTCGTCCTCAGCAGCCATGAAGTGGATAAGGATATGGGGCATGCCGAAGTAGCCGAGGCCCCACGCCAGAGTAGAAGCGATCTTGAGGGCGGAATAGCTTCCGGCGGAGCTTGCGTAAATATCGGTGCTTGCGGTGAAACTCAGGTAGCCGGGGATATCCTTGGCGTTTGCGACAACGGCGTCCCAGCCGCCGGCGGTGTTGATGCCAAAAATGAGGATGATGACAAGTGCGGCCGTCATAACGATGCTCTGGATAAGGCTCGTAACGGAGGCTGCCATGAAGCCGCCGGTCGCGCAGTAGGCAACGATGACTGCGGCGGAGATTATCATTGCCGTCATGTAATCAAAGCCGAAGAGGCTGTTGAAGAGCTTGCCGCAGGCGGCAAAGCCGGAGGCTGTGTAGGGCACGAAGAATACGATGACAACGATCGCGCCGATGGTCTCAATGACCTTGGTGTTATCGCGGAAACGCACGGCGAGGAAATCAGGCACGGTGATGGAATGGGTCTTTGCGGAATACTGTCTCATTCGCTTGGCGACGATGAGCCAGTTGAGATATGTACCCAGTGCCAGACCTATTGCCGTCCAGCCCGCTTCGGCAACGCCGCAGAAGAAGGCAAGACCGGGAACGCCCATCAGAAGGTACGCACTCATATCGGAAGCCTCGGTGCTCATCGCGGTGACGATAGGGCCGAGCTTTCTGCCGCCGAGGTAGAAGTCCTCGGTCGTGGAATTCTTAGAATACATTATGCCTATCGCCAGCATACCCAGCAGGTAGACAACGACGGAAATAAGGATGCAGATCGTTGATGTGTTGAACATGGCTTTTCACTCCTCTTTCAAATACAAGTGGTATTTTACTCTTACAAAGTTTTTTCGCAAGCGGCGCAGGAAAAAAACAGCTTGCAAACAAGCTGTTTTTTCCCTATAATATAACTCACCATAATGTTGTTCATATCAAGATGATTTTTTTTCATGCAGGAGTCTGACCATGAGTATAGACAAGTACCGGACATTGACCGCCGTTGTTGAGACTAAGAGCCTGACCCGCGCTGCGGCGGAGCTTGGCTGCACGCAGTCCGCCGTGAGCCACAGTATAGACGCGCTTGAAAAGGAGCTGGGCTTCGCCGTGCTCATCCGCAGCCGCGCAGGGGTGCGTCTTACCGAGGAGGGCGAGCGGCTCATGCCCGCGGTGCGAAACCTCCTCAGCAGCGCAGAGCAGCTCAATCAAACCGCCTCGGCCATACGCGGGCTGGAATCTGGCACGGTGCGCATAGGCGCGTTCACCTCCGTCGCCGTCCACTGGCTGCCGACGGTGCTGAAGGAGTTCCAGCATGACTATCCGAAGGTCGACTTCAAGCTCCTCAACGGGGACTATCACGACGTTGAGCAGTGGCTGTCGGACGGCAGCGTCGACGTCGGCTTTGTCGCGATGCCCTCCGCCGTCGGCTGCGAGTGCATCGCGCTGATGGAGGACAGGCTGCTCGCGATACTCCCGAAGCACAGCCGGTACGAGAGCTACCCGAAGTTCCCGCTCATCGAGTGTGAGCATGAGCCGTTCATAAGTCTGCTGGAGAGCTCCGCGCACGACGCGCGGCGCGCACTCGACGCAGCAGGCGTCAAGCCGAACGTGCGCTTCTACACCAAGGACGACTACGCCGTTATCGCCATGGTCGAGCAGGGGCTGGGCATAAGCATAATGCCGGAGCTGCTGCTCAAGGGGCGGCACGACGAATTGCAGGTCATGCCGCTCATACCCGAGGCCAAGCGCACGATAGGCATTGCCATCGCCGCCGGGGACAAGGCCGGCCCTGCGACACGCCGCTTCGTCGACTATGTTGTGAAGTATGTTTCGGAGATAAAGTGAAAGCAAAATGAAAATTAAGAGACAGGCTTTCGGCCTGTCTCTTAATTTTGCCTAAAGTTACTTTTCCTGTTTATCGGAAGTGCTGCCTTTTTCCTTTTCAAGAGATTCTATCCCCAATCGGATAAGCTCGACAGTTGCCTCGGATCTGCTCTGAAATCTATTCTCGAACCTGAAGTTCTCAATTTTTTCAAACAGATCCTTATCAACCGAGACAGTATATCTTGGTCTTTCAGTCGCCATAAAACCACCCTGAACTCTTAATTTCATATGTGTTTCATTTATATTATAACGCTCAAAAAGAAATATGTAAAGCGGAATGCTTATGTCCCGGAATGAGCTTGCTCAAAAAGCTATTGACAATATACGACAAACAATAGTATACTTATATCGCGGTTCAGTGAACCACTGAACCAATGCGCAATTAAAGGAAGATTAACAATGGATGTTTGCCATGAAAAGCTTTCTATTATGATTTCTCCGTATATTGACGAACTGGTGCCGGCTATTGAGCGTAAACGCCCCGCGTATATGGAGTACAATGATTTCCTCGTTGAGCTTATTCAAAGGGGCTTGTCGGCAGCAGACAACGGCAAAAAGCAGAACTGCATACAACATTCAGATAAAGAAAGGTGAAAGTGATGAACAACAGATTTTACAAGACCATTCATGAGGATAGGTACAGAAACGGGATATGTCTCAGGGTAGAGCAGTCTTTGGGAAAGATGCAGCGCGTCAGCGTTATTCTTGACCGTCCCATAGAGAGCTATGAAAATATCGGCTCTCAAACTGAGGTGGACTGTCTGCTCAGGTATCTTTCGGATAAATACGGTGCGCTTCCATATGAGCACTTTTCCGACTTTTAAATGATGAATCCCCCGGATGAAAATCCGGGGGATAATTGTTGATTACCGCTGTTCGTTTATATAGATATTTGCCTTGCTCTGGATGAGCTTTGCGACCTCCTCGGCGCTCTTCTGACCGGAGAAGTACGCCGCGGCCTGCTCGGTCACAATGTCCACGATGCTCATGTCATAGTTCATGAGCTTGGTGGTATCCGCTATCGCCTGGCGCAGCTGGTCGGCCTGCTCCTGAGTGGTGGCGTATATCGTATAGGTATTGACGCCGTCGGAGATCATGCCCTTGGAGACGGGGATGCGCTCGCCGTTTTCGTCGAGCATGTAGTTGCCGTTCGGGTCCTTCTCGTACTCGACGACCATGGAGTCGGCAAGCTGCTTTTCAAAGACATTCATGTTCGTCGGCAGATAGGGCACGTCTTTCTGGTAGTCCTCGGTCAGGAAGGTACGGAGGAACTGCCATGCCGCGTCCTTATGCTGGCAAGTGCTGCTCATGGCGTAGGAGGACTGTATGGTTATCATGTTGCCCACGCCGTGCATCGTCGGGAAGCCCTTTATCGTGACGGGCGCGCCGAACGTCTGCTCAAAGTTATTGTACATATAGTCGGCACTGAAGAAGTTTGCCGACGTCAGCATCTGCTTACCCTCGCGGATGCGATTGGCGGCGGTGTCCTCCTCGGTGTACTCGGCGTTCTCGTAGTCAAAGTCCGTTTTGTTCTGGTTAGCGAACTCAAGAAGCTTCACGAAGTCCTCGCTGTCAAAGCGGCACTCGCCGGTGCTCCAGTCCATATAATCGTCCATGTCGAGCGCAAGGCACAGTGTCAGCAGGGTGTTGCGGTCGTAGCCGTAGTCAAAGCCCTCGCAGCCCTCGGGCATTTTCGCGAGCGCTTCATAGTACTCGTCGTATGTCCACCCCGGGGTGTCGCCGACGATCGACGTTGCGCCGACAGCCGAGAGAATGCCGAAGCCCGCGCAGGCGGTGTACAGTCCGCCGTTTACCTCGAGCGCAGAAAAGACATTCGGGAAGTAATCGCTGCGGTCAAGCTCGCTGTCCGCGTCGATATAGGGATAGAGGTCCTCGAGCAGTCCCTTTGCCGCGTACTGGCGGTAGGGGGTCTGGGTATCAAGGGCAAGGATGTCAGGCATGTTGCCGGCCATGATCTCGGTATTGAACTTGGTGAGACCGGCGTTGTAATCGTCCTCGGTGTTATACTCAGAGTAATCAATAAGGTCGACGCGGTACTTGTCGTTCGATCGGTTGAAGTCTATGACGGCTTTCTGGGTGCTGTAGTCCACATACATGGTGGCCATGCTCAGGCTGATCTTCTGCGGCACGGAGTCATAGGGCACCTTGGTGACGGTGACATAGTCAAGGCTGTAGGTCTCGGCCTTGTCGTCGTAGCCGCCGGTGAAGCCGCTGATCGTCCCGTCGTCGGACACGTTCACGAGCGCGAGCTCGTTGCTGTCAACATCGCAGCTTATCCAACTGAAAAGCTTCTCGGCCGTCTCGGTCTCAAGAGAGTAGCCATAGAAGTTGATGCCGCTTGTGTAATACAGGTCGTAATCCCCACCACCGCTGATGAGGTTGTAGGCGTCGAACGGCATGGTGTAGCTCGTACTGTCAAAGACCCCGGCCTTGCTGTCGACGATGTTGAGCGCGAAGTCATGGCTGCTCATGTCCACCGCAAGCACGCCGATGCGCCCATCGCGCAGAGTTGCGATCGAATAGATATAGCCGTCGACCGGGATCTCATAGGCGAGGCTGCCGTCGGGCGCGAACGCGGTGAGCTTGCTGCTGCTCATCACAAGGGCGTTCCCGGATTCGTCGAGTACGAACTGGCTGACATAGAAGTCATCGGATGAGGTATCCGCCTCGAGCTTTGCGCAGCTCACTTCAGCGCCGGTCTTGTCGAGCACGCGCAGGTAGTAGGTATTTTCGCTCTGGTAGTAATTATAGTAGTCGTCGCTGTCGCTCTTAACATCGGTGGGAGCGTCTGACCATGAGAGGTAGACGTTCTCGATGATCGTCAGACTGCCGTCGTCATTCACGGCGATACCGGCGATGCTGTGGCTGCTTGCGTAGTCGCGCTTATCCGCGCTGCTCTGATCTTCCTCGACTTGGACGTAGCCTTCAAGCTTCGTCACCTTGCCGCCAAAGTCCGTAAAAGTGATGTACGGCGCATATACGTCATACTGCCCCTCATAATCGGGCGTCACGCCCTCGGGTGTATTGTCGCCGACCTTCTCATTGCCGACGCTGTAGAACCCGTCGGCGGTCACGGTCTGGGGCTGGGAGTCATCCTTGCTGTTTTCGCGCAGCTTTGTGAAGCTCGCAGTATAGGTAAATTCTGGGGCCGGCTCATTATTCTTTGTGCCGGTCTGTTTAGTATCGCTGCCTGTGCTCCCGCTCTGGCCGCAGGCGGCAAGGCTGAATACCATGCACAGCGCCATAAGCAGTGCGGTACAGGATCTGAATTTATGCTTCATGTTGTCCTCCTGGTGAATTTGATACGCCCTGCATTATAGCACATGTTGTTATGTAAATTTCTTAAGTTTTTATAAATGATGTTTAATTCGTCTTAATGAAAATAAAATCAGCACCAATCAGGTGCTGATTTCTCATTTTACTTTTTTGCCGCCATTTTGAATGCGAACACGATGTTCACGATGCTCAGCGCGGCGACTGTGCCGACGAGCGCAAGCTCAAAGCTGAACGGGATAACGCTGCGCACAAGAACGATGATGCCGAGCAGGATGATGTCCACCATTATGCGCAGGAGGTTTGCGATGAGCATGGCGGAATCCTTGTTCTTCTTTATCGCGGCCTTTGTGATGGAGCAGTTTATAAAAGCGCCGATGCAGCCCCAGACGATCCCAACCAGAGCGCCGATAACATATTTCATAATGCGTCCCTCTTTGTTGATTTTATAAATGTAAATCAAATTCTACCATAACTGCGAGCTTTTGCCAAGCACGGATCATCAGGCATTTCAAATTTCCAATGCAGCATTTGCCGCGGCTATATTTTTTCAAGCCGCAGATAATAACAGCGTCGAAAAATTCGACAAAATAAAAAAGAGAGAGGAACGATATCCATGAGCCCTAAGGAACTGCTCTATATTGAGGACGCGCTCGGCCACACCCAGTATCTCATGACCCAGTGCCGCACCGCCGCAAGCCAGCTTACAGACCCCGTACTGCGCCAGCAGGCGCAGCAGCTTCTCAACGGCAACCAGAGACTGTTCGCAAAGTTTTACGAGCTTGTATAAGGAGGGACAGCAATGAACGACAAAGACATTATGGAAGGCATACTTCTGACCACCAAGGGCGTGTGCGACCTGTATATGCACGGATCCATCGAGTCCGCGACACCGAACGTACACCAGACCTTCAATGCCGCGCTCAACGATGCGCTGTGCATGCAGAACAACATCTATAACGAAATGGCGCAGCACGGCTGGTACCCCTCGGAGCAGGCACAGCCGCAGCAGATCCAGCAGATAAAGCAGAAGTTCTCAAGCGTGCAGTAAACAGCGGCATGAAAATCCCGGATGGAAGCCTTGCTTCCGTCCGGGATTTTATATGGTGCTGTATCACGGCTTTCTGCCATTGCAGAAATAGAACACGGTGAGAAGTCCCGGCCCGCAGTGCGCGCCGATGACGACGCCGAGGTTGCTGATGGTGATCTCGCCGATGTCGGGAAACGCCGTGCGGACTTCATCACGCACGTGCTCGGCGTCCTTGAGGCAGTCGGCATGGAGGATGTGCATCTCAAGCCCCTTGGTGTCGACCTGCTTGAGGTCGTCCGTGATGCCGCGCAGTATCTCTGCGAGCGCCGCCTTCCTGCCGCGCACCTTCTTTGCCACGTCGAGCGTACCGCCGTCAGGGACGTACAGCACGGGCTTTACCGACAGCAGCGACCCGACCAGCGCCGAGGCATTCGACACGCGGCCGCCGGCCTTGAGATAGTTGAGGTCGTCCACGGTGAAGCGGTGGGCAATTTTGAGCTTATTTTCCTCGCCCCATTTGATGACCTCGTCATAGCTCATGCCCGCTTCCATGCACTTTACCATGTTCTCGACCAGCAGGCCGAGACCGCCGGAGATGCAGAGCGTGTCCATCACATAGAGCTTGCGGTCGGGGTGCTCCTTGCGCGCCATCTCCGCGCCGATGAGCGCCTTTTCATAAGAGACGGACATCTTCTTCGACATATCGAGGAAGATAACGTCCTTGCCGGAATCGAGCAGGGAATTGAAAAAGTCGCAGTATATATACTCGTTTATCATTGAGGTCTTGAGCAGATCCCCGTTATTGCGCATTCCCTTGTACACCGCGTCGCGCGATTCCTCGCGGCAGTCGTCCTCATACAGCTTGTCGCCGATAGTGTAGCTGTAGCTGACAAAGGGTATGCTGTGTGCATCCAGATAGTCCCTCGTGAGATCAGAGGTGGAAGATGTGGCGATGATATAGTCTGACATGGTACCAGTCCTTTCCAGTCTGTGTTTGAAAGTTAGCTTTGAAGAAATACTTCAAAAATTAGTATAAAAAATTTTGCACCGGATGTCAATTCAAATATTTTTGAACCTGCCCAAAATCCGCGCGCATTATTGACTTGGGTACATGAGGCATGATATAATTTATCGCACAGTAAGGTTTTTTGACGGTTTGGGCACAGGTTGATTCTGTGCCTTTTTATATTGGCAGCGCTGTTTCATGGAGGTTTTGCGTATGTCGGACAGGCTTGGAGAATTGAAAACGGTGCACGTGAGCGCGTCTGTGGACTATGACGTCGTCATCGGTGCGGGGCTGCTCGATGAGCTTGATACGTTTGTCCGTCCGTTCTGCGCCGGGAAAAAGGTCGTGCTCGTTTCGGATGACGAGGTTTTCCCGCGCTACGGTTCGGCCGCGGCCGCTGCGTTTGAGGGGGCGGGAGCCGAGGTGTTCACTTTCGTTTTCAAAAGCGGCGAGGAGTCAAAGTCGTTTGCGACCTATGAGGAGCTTACGGAGTTTATGTGCCGCTGCCGCCTCAGCCGCAGCGACATTGCCGCCGCGCTCGGCGGCGGGGTCACGGGCGACCTGACGGGCTTTGCCGCGGCGACCTACCGGCGCGGCATGGATTACATCCAGCTGCCGACGACGCTGCTTGCGGCGGTGGATTCCTCCGTCGGCGGTAAGACGGCGATAAACCTGCGCGCGGGGAAAAACCAGCTCGGCTGCTTCCACCAGCCCGCCGCGGTGATCTGCGATACGGATACCTTCTCCACGCTGCCCGAGCGCGAGGTGCGCAGCGGGAGCGCGGAGATAATCAAGTACGGTGTGATCGGGGACGAGGGTTTCTTCGAGTCGCTGGGCGAGGAGCCGATATCCGCGCGCTATGAAGCGGTCGTGGAGTGCTGCGTTTCGATGAAGCGGGACTTCGTTGCGCGCGACGAGTTTGACCGTGGGGACAGGCGGTACCTGAACTTCGGGCACACCATCGGCCACGCCGCGGAGCGGTGCAGCGGGTACACGCTCCCGCACGGCTACGCCGTCGCGATGGGCATGGCCGCGATAAGCCGCGCCGCGGAGAGCTTCGGCATAAGCGAAAAGGGTACGGCGGAGCGGATAGAGAAAATGCTCAAGCGCTATGGCCTGCCGACAGAGATAGACTTCGCGCGGGATGATATGCTCGATGCAATGCTGTCGGACAAGAAGTCCGACGGGAGCAGCGTCGCGCTGATAGTCCCGGAGCGGATAGGCCGTTGCCGGATAGAGAACGCCGGGGCAGCAGAGCTTTGCGAATGGCTGAAAGCGGGCGGAATAAAATGACAAGGCTAATCGAACCCGGCGCGCGCCGCGGAGAAGTCCGCGCGGCTGCGTCAAAATCCCAGGCGCACAGGTACCTTATCTGCGCTGCGCTGACAGGGCACACGGTGCGGGTGAAAAACGCGGGAAGCTCGCAGGATATCCGCGCGACACTGGCGTGTCTGAGCGCGCTGCTCTACGCGGATGGCGGCACGCGCCGCCTTGACTGCGGCGAGAGCGGCACGACGCTGCGCTTCATGCTGCCGCTTGCGGGCGCGTTCGGCGCTGACGCTGAGTTTATGCTGCGCGGGCGTTTGCCGGAGCGGCCTATCGAGCCGCTCGCGCGGGAGCTGCGCGCGCACGGGATGCGCATCGAGCGGCAAGAAAATATACTGCGCTGCTCCGGGGCGCTGCGTCCGGGAGTTTTCACGCTGCCGGGGGATGTGTCGTCCCAGTTCATATCGGGGCTGCTGATGGCGCTGCCGATGCTCCCGGGGGACAGCACACTGAACATAACGGGACAGCTCCAGTCCGCACCCTATGTCGCCATGACTCTTGAGGCGCTTCGGCTCAGCAGAATAATCGTGACAGAGACTGCCGACGGCTATCATATCCCCGGCGGGCAGAGCTATGACGCACCGGAGATGATGACCGTCGAGGGCGACTGGTCGAACGCCGCGCCGTTTCTGTGCATGGGCGTGCTGTCACACAGCGGCGTTGCCGTGACGGGACTGAACCACGGATCTGTCCAAGGCGACAGAGCCATAGTGCAGATACTGCGCGAGCTTGGCGCAGTTGTTGAGGTATGCGGTGATCGCGTGAGCGTCCGCCGCGGGACGCTGCACGGAGCAGTGATAGACGCGGCGATGATACCGGACATTATCCCCGCGCTCGCAGCACTGTGTGCGGCGGCGGACGGGGAGACGAGAATCGTAAACGCCGGGCGGCTGAGACTGAAGGAGTCCGACAGGCTCGGCGGCACGGCGCGGCTGCTCCGCGCACTCGGCGCGGATGCGTGCGTTGACGGAGACAGCCTTATTATCCGCGGCAGACCGGAGCTTTCAGGCGGCACGGCGGAGACAGAGTCCGACCACCGCATGGCGATGGCGGCGGCTGTTGCGGCCTGTGCCTGCCGCGGGGCAGTCACGGTCACAGACCCCGGCTGCGTCAAAAAATCCTATCCCGGTTTCTGGGACGATCTTTCCTCATTGGAGGCAGATACATGAATGGCTTTTACGGTGAATGTCTGCGCCTTGAAATATTCGGCCAGTCGCATGCGGAGTCCGTCGGCATGACGCTTGAGGGCGTACCCGCCGGGGCACGTGTGGACCTTGACGCGCTTCTGCGTTTCATGCAGCGCCGTGCGCCGGGGAGGAGCGAATACGCCACGGCGCGCCGCGAGGCGGACGTGCCGGAGTTCACTTCCGGGCTGCGCGATGGTGTGACGGACGGGATGCCCATCACAGCGATCATTCGCAACACCGATGTGCGCCCACAGGATTATGACGCGCTGCGCACCGTGCCGCGGCCGGGACACGCGGACTATTCGGCGTGGCTCAGGTACGGCAGCATACCCACGGGCGGCGGAGAATTTTCCGGGCGCATGACGGCGCCGCTATGCATCGCGGGCGGGATATGTTTGCAGCTGCTTGAAAATGAGGGCGTGAGCATCCGTGCGCGCGTCAACGAGATAGGCGGCGCGCACGATGAAAAAGCGATGCACGATAAGATCATGCAGGCCAAGGCGGAGGGGGACTCAGTCGGCGGTGTGATCGAGTGCGTTGCGGAGGGAGTCCCGGCAGGGCTCGGCGGCGCGCTGTTCGGCGGCATGGAGAGCCGTATATCCGCCGCGGTGTTCGGCATCCCGGCGGTAAAGGGCATAGAGTTCGGCGCGGGCTTTGCATCAACGCGCCTGCTCGGCAGTGAGAATAACGATGAGTTCTGCATCAATGACGGCAGGATAGAGACGCGCGGCAACAACTGCGGCGGCATTCTCGGCGGTATTACGGACGGCATGCCACTCGTGTTCCGCGCGGCGGTTAAGCCGACGCCGTCGATAGCGAAGCCGCAGCGGAGCGTCGATTTGCGCACGCTTGAGGAGACGACGATAGAGATACACGGGCGGCACGATGCGTGCTTAGTGCCGCGCGCGGTGCCGTGCGTGGAGGCCGCGGCGGCGATAGCTATGTATGACGCGTGGCTTGCGCGCAGAGGAGATACGGAACGGGCATGAAGCTTGAGGAATACAGAGAGAAAATAGACGCAGTCGATGAGAAGCTTGTCGCGCTCTTTGCCGAGCGGATGGAGCTTTCGCGCGCCATTGCGGAATATAAGAAAGAGAACGGCCTGCCGGTGCTCGACGCTTCGCGTGAGAAAGAGAAGCTGAAGAGCGCCGCGGAGCGGTCACCGGCGGAGCTGCGGGAGTATACGCGCAGGCTCTATGCGCTGCTCTTTGAGCTGAGCCGTGATTACCAGCGGGAGCTTATCGGAAAGGAGCGCGGCTGATGCTCAGATGCGGACTGCTTGGGGAGAAGCTGGGGCACAGCTATTCCCCGGAAATACACAAAATGCTCGCCGGGTACGAATACCGGCTCTATGAGCGCCGTGCGGAGGAGCTTGAGAGCTTCATAAGAGGCGGCGAGTGGGACGGGCTGAACGTGACCATGCCGTATAAAAAGGCTGTGCTCCCGCTCTGCGATGAGCTGGGCGAGCGCGCGCGGCTCTCTGGCAGCGTGAACACGCTGGTGCGCCGCGCGGATGGCAGCATCTACGGGGACAACACGGACATGTTCGGCTTCGAGAGCCTGCTGCACGTGAACGGGATAGACCCCGCCGGGATGAAAGCGCTCGTGCTCGGCAATGGCGGAGCCTGCGCCTCGGTGCGCGCCGTGCTCGATAGCCTTGGCGCGCGGACTGTTGTCATAAGCCGCCGCGGGGAGGACAATTACAATAACCTTGAGCGCCACCGCGACGCGGGGATTATCGTGAACACTACGCCGCTGGGCATGTACCCGAAGAACGGCGCGCAGGCGGTCGACCTGACGATGTTCCCGGACTGCCGCGCGGTGCTGGATATCGTATATAACCCGGCGCGCACGGCGCTGCTGCTTCAGGCGGAGGAGCTCGGTATAAAGCACGCTGGCGGGCTGCATATGCTCGTCGCACAGGCGAAGAGAAGCAGCGAGCTCTTCACCGGCGCGCGCATCGACGATAATGAGATAAGCCGCATCGAGCGGGCGCTTATGAACCGGATGATGAACATTGTGCTCGTCGGCATGCCCGGCTGCGGCAAGACGACTGTCGCGGGGATAATCGGAAAAATGACAGGCCGCCCCGTGCAGGATGTGGACACGATGATCGAGCAGCGCGCAGGGATAACGATACCGGAGATATTCGCCAGAAGCGGCGAGGAGGGCTTCCGCAAAGTCGAGACGCAGATCATCACCGAGGCCGGGGCGCAGTCGGGAACGGCGATCGCAACCGGCGGCGGGAGCGTGACGCGGCAGGAGAACTATGCACCGCTCCATCAGAACGCCGTGATCGTCTGGTTACAGCGCGATATCGATAAGCTTCCGCGCGACGGACGCCCGCTGTCCGCCCGCGCCGACCTGAACGAGATGTACCGCCGCCGCGCGCCGATGTACTCGGCGTTCGCGGACATGACCGCCGACAATAACGGCACGCCCGAGGCCGCGGCGGAGATGATACTGGAGGCGCTCAAATGAAGTTTCTGATAATAAACGGGCCGAACATCAATATGCTCGGCATCAGGGAACCGGAGATATACGGCGCGCAGAGCTATGCGGCGCTCACGGAGCTGTGCCGCAAAACCTGCGAGGCCGAGGGCATAGAAGTGAAGCTGTTCCAGTCGAACCATGAGGGCGCGATCGTGGACGAGATACAGGCGGCCTATGGCGTCTTCGACGGGATCATCATAAACCCCGCGGCCTATACGCACACGAGCATCGCGATACTCGACGCGCTCAAGGCCGTTGCGCTCCCCGCGGTGGAGGTACACATATCGGACATCGAGTCCCGCGAGAGCTTCCGGCAGCTGTCCTACGCCGGCATGGCCTGCGTCAGGACCTTTGCCGGCCTCGGCTTCGACGGCTACGTGCAGGCGATACGGTTTTTGAAGGGGTATGTGATAGAATAATATACGAGCACTGCATAAAACAAGCTGCGCCATTAGCCACATGAGGACGTTAATGGCACAGCTTGAATTTTTTTGAACAGCGATTTCAAGTACAAAAATGCAGTTTTGATCCTTATTTTACTCTGGAATAAATAATATCCATGCTTTTGTCAGAATAAGGTACGGTAACGATCAGCCTATCACCTGCAAGGGAGGCCGAAAGGGTGGATTCTTTTCCGTCACTTGAATACAGTGAAAGAGTTTCTCCGTCAAAGGAATATAGTTTCTCTAACAAAACGTCGTTGTTACAACAGAAAACCGTTATCACAATTGCTGAAAAAATAAGAAAAACCGCTCCTTTCGGAGCGGTTTTAGATGTTTTATAAAGAAAATTATGCGTTGCGGACGGAGTCAATGTGGCGGGGGAGGTCGAGCATCTTGTTGGAGAAGCCCCACTCATTGTCGTACCAAGCGACGAGCTTGACGAAATGATCGTTGAGGGAGATACCGGCCTGTGCGTCGAAGATGGAGGTGTGCAGATCGGTGCGGAAGTCGGAGGAGACGACCTCATCATCAACATACTCCAGAACGCCCTTCATAGAGCCTTCGGAAGCTGCCTTCATAGCGGCCTTGATATCGTCCATGGTGGCTGCCTTCTCAAGGCGGACAGTCAGGTCAACGACGGAGACATCGGGAGTGGGAACACGCATGGACATACCGGTGAGCTTGCCGTTGAGCTCAGGGATGACCTTGCCGACTGCCTTTGCAGCGCCGGTGGAAGCGGGGATGATGTTGTTGTAGATGGAGCGTGCGCCGCGCAGATCCTTCTTCTTGGGGAAGCCGTCAACGATGGCCTGGGTAGCGGTGGAAGCGTGAACGGTGGTCATGAGGCCTTCGACGATGCCGAAGTTGTCATTGATGACCTTTGCCATAGGAGCAAGGCAGTTGGTGGTGCAGGAAGCGTTGGAGACGAACTGCATATCCTTGGTGTACTTGTCGAGGTTGACGCCGCAGACGAACATCGGGGTATCGTCCTTTGCGGGGCCGGACATGATGACGACCTTTGCGCCGGCATCGATGTGAGCCTGTGCCTTTTCCTTGGTCAGGTAAACGCCGGTGCACTCGAGAACGTAGTCAACACCCAGCTCGCCCCAAGGAATGAGGGTAGCGTCACGGTAGGACTTGTCGGAGAGGACCTTGACGACCTTGCCGTTAACGGTAACGGTGCTGTCCTCGTCGTTGCCGACGACTTCGCCGTCGAAGCGGCCGTGAACGGTATCGTACTTTACGCAGTAAGCGATGTGGGAAGCGGGATGGCCGGGAGCGTTGATGGCGACGACTTCGATGTCATCAGACTTGATGGCTGCTCTGAAAGCGAGAGAGCCGATGCGGCCGAAACCATTGATACCAACTTTGATCATTGTAATATCCTCCATTTTTAAGAAAATACGAAATTGATCCATATATAGACCCCGCGCGGCGGAAAACGCCGGGCAGGAAATATATGCTTTATTTACGTTCAAATAATAACATATAATATTCGTAAAAATCAATATGAAAAGCCCAGTTTCCGAAATAAAATGTGCCGAAATTTCGATATTTTATCTGCTGTTTTTCTGCTCGCTCTTGTTTATTTTGTCCAGCTTTGATAAAATATCCGTACAAAATGCCGCAGGAGGAATGTTGATATGCTTATGATCTCCGCCGATGTCCTTGCGTTGTCCAGTGAAGCCGCTGTGCTCGTGCGCAGCGGGAGGATACAGTTTGCAAACTCCGCCGCGAAAGCGATCCTCGGCGAGGGCTGCGTCGGCAGCACTGTAAAGAGCGTGTTCGGCGTTGAGATAGCCGAAGCGCAGGCCGCTTCCTTTGTCGGCGACCTGCCGATAGGCGGGGTGCGCTACATCATCCGCGTGACCTCAATGGAGGGAGTGCGCGCAGTGTTCCTCACAAAGCATGAGGAGTCCGCCGCGCTTATAAACGACGCGCTGATCTACTCCCTGCGCAGCTGCCTGATGGGGCTGGGCGTCACGACAGAGATGCTCCGCACCCGCGCCGAGGAGGCCAAGGACGCGGAGCTCCTTGCGGGGCTCGCTTCCGTGACGCATGATTATTACAGGATAAACCGTATGCTCTCGAACGTCACTCTGATACGCTCGATAGACGACGGGAGCCTGTTCTTCGTCCCGCGGCCGACCGACCTTGCGGCGCTGCTGGTTCTGCTTGCCGATGCCGTGAACTTCATAAGCGACGGGCCGCGCGTCGCCTATTACGGCCCTAAGGAGCTGACTGTGAGCATTGACCCGGCGCTTGCTGAGAACCTTGTCCTGAACCTTATTTCAAACAGCCTCACGCACGCCGCGGGCTGTACGAGGATCAGCCTGCGTCTCATAGAGGATCGCGAGCGGGTCGTGATCTCCGTCAATGACGACGGCTGCGGCATTGCGCCGGATAAGCTGCACTTCGTGTTCGACCGCTACCGGCACGGCTTCGGCATCTCGGACATAGACCACGGAGCAGGGCTTGGACTCACCGCTGCGCTCGCGATAGCAAATCTCCACGGCGGCACGCTCCTGCTGGAGAGCCGGGAGGGCAGCGGCACGACCGTGAGGGCGTCATTCAGCAGAAACCCCGTGCCCACGCAGCCGCTCTGTGCCGCGCAGGAGGAATCGGAGCGGGGTATGCGCACCCTGCTGACCGGCCTTGCCAATTGCCTGCCGGATAGCTGCTTCGGCGAAAAGTACGCGGAGTGATACAGATCATCCCCCTGCAAGGGAGACTAAGCCTGCTCTGCAAGGTATATGCTCATCCTGCTCTGTATTTCCCGCGCCGCATCCTCGGCAGTTCCCTTGCCCTCAAGGTACGGGGTGACTGCCCACGTGATTATATCGATAACTGCCTCGTCCGTGCACACGACCTTGTCCTCGCCGTACACGATGCCGCGCAGGATCTCGGCGTCCTCCTCTGAGAAGTACGGATAAGGAAGATTTTCCCCGCTCGTGTCGCGGTTGAGCTCCGCCTGCATCGCCTGTTCAAAGGTCTCTTTCAGAACGGGGATGCCATTGCGGATGCTGGGCTTTTCCTCGCTGCCGATGAAGGTCCTCAAAAATCGCCATGCCCCGTCGCGGCTGCTGCCGGAAGCGAGGATACCCACGCTTGTGGACACGCCGCCGGTGCGTATATCGAGTTCTTCTGAAAGATATCCCGAAGAGCCTGAAACTCCGGGCTTTCCGAGCTTGAGGAAATAGCTTCCGTTTCCTGCCGCGTCAGGAAAACCGGCGACCGAATAGTCCCCGCGCATGGTCATATGGGTCCTGAACCCAATGTCCCAGACCAAGTCATAGCTTATGCAGCACAGGGCGCTGCCGCGGGCGTATTCCACGGCGCTCCCGGTCATTTGCTTCAGCAGTGAGAGCCATGAGACGAAAGCAGGGGAGTCGAAACTGCAGGTGCCGTTAGCCATGTCGATGAACTCCGCCGTCGCCGCCCATGAGAACAGCAGCTTCATGTTCTCCGGGAGCGACGGTACTTTTAGCTCCGGGTTCTCCCGTATAAGCTGCTCGACGCCGCTCGCCGTCCATGTATCGTCACCGGCAAATTCCGGGTGCGTATACATGGTGAGGATGGTGTACTTGTCGACATACTCATATAACCCGCCGTTATTCATCATGCTGCTCAGCAGCGTGGGGATGAAATCATCGCGGCTCAGGGTGTCGTCTGCGTCGATGTACGGGAGCAGGTCGACAAGCAGCTGCCTGTCGACAGCGCCGCCGGGCAGCAGGCTCGTGTCTATCAGGTCGATGTCGCTCCCCGTTGCGATAGACATCAGCATTCTGTTGCGCTCGTTTTCATCATTGCAGATATACGGCCTTACCTCGACGCGGTACTCGGGATCACTGTTATTGAACCTGAGTATCGCGTCCATCAGTTTATCCGAACAGATATACGAATGTATGGCGGAATTGTTCTGCACTGAGCTGTCCCCGAAGCAGGCCAGCACCAGGGGCTTCTTTACCGGCACCGGAGCCCTGGAGACCTTCGTTATCCTGTCAGTCATGTGGAAAATATCGCCGCTTGAGTTTTCCAGACCATCCCATCCGTAAAGGCGGCTGTAGCTCAGCGAGACGTCCATCCATGAAAACAGCTCTGTCTCCTCGTCCGAGAGGGATACCGAATACAGGGTGCTGTCTTTCGTCGTCAGAAAGCGCCCAAGGCAGCTGCCGTAAACAGGCTGATCCTTCATTTTGCTGACCGTGTCCGTATATTGGAGCGCGGCCTTATCCAAGTGAGCGACGCCGTCGTACGTGCCTACGTACATTTCGCCGTCTACGTATACATGGAGCCCACCGCCCAGTATCTCAAGCGGCGGTGTGTCAATGACTTCGGCCATGGGATCGAGCAGATACGTCGTCTCTCCGTCACTGAGGAGCGCGCGGTCTTTGTCCAGCGCGATGAGCGCCATGTAATAGGGCTGGTGCTCGTCCCATGCAAGGTATGAGCATGTCTGCTCCCCGGTCTCTGCGTCTATGTACACAAGGTAGTAATTCAGCGCCCGCGAATGGTCGCCGGCGCTTATCTCCGCGTCCATATAGCTCTCTCTCAGCACGACCCAGAATGAGCCCTCAGCCGCGGAAAAGAACTCTACCGTGGGGCATATCGCAGGCTCGGTGCCGAGGTCGTACCGCTGCCATGCGTCATTGAGCGTATCATAGCTTGCGACTGCGATGCCGCCGTCGGTCGTGTATGCCGCGGTGTGGAACCAGTCACCGACCGGGGCGCTGCATTTGAAGCTCTCGACCCATTCGGGAGTTTCGACTTCTGTGCTTACATAGCCCATGACGGTCTCCGTGGGCATCTGAGGTTCGGCAATGGTTATTGCGTCTGCCGCTGTGTCCGCCGGGCTTTGCGCGGCGGGAGACGCGCCGTGCGCGCAGCCGCTCGATGCGAGCAGCACAGCGGCAATAAGCATGGCGCAGATGAGCTTTATGTGTTTTCTCATAACTCCTCCATATAAGTCAAATATTGCAAGTGCAGGCTATTCTTTCCATACGTCCTGATATTTGAGACGAATAATAAAAGAATAATGTTCCGAAAGGTTTATAGAGGAGCTTCAATCATTCTGAAATATTTAGCGTTTTCTTTATGGCATTGCCCGCAGCTTTGTAACAAAAGCAAAAAATGAGTGTCAAAAATCTGCCAAACGGCGGAAAAAGCTGGTGGTTTTGGCAATGGAATATTACCGGGCACTGTGCTATAATGTGATACAATGCGTGAGAATTTGAAGATTCGCAAAACAGTCGGCAAAACCGATAATTATATGTTAGATCGGGGGAGGAGACATGAAGAAAGTAGAGTTTACCGAAACAATACTGAGGGATGCGAACCAGTCGCTTATCGCGACTCGGCTGCCGTATGAGAAGTTTGCGCCGATGCTGGCGGAGATGGACAAGGCGGGGTTCTATTCCGTGGAATGCTGGGGCGGCGCGACCTTTGACGTGTGCCTGCGCTTTCTCAATGAGGATCCGTGGGAGCGCCTGCGCAAGATCCGCGCGGCGATGCCGAACACCAAGCTCCAGATGCTCCTGCGCGGGCAGAACATCCTCGGCTATAAGCATTACAGCGACGATATCGTCCGCCGCTTCGTGCGCGCGTCCGTCAGAAACGGCATAGACATCATCCGTATATTCGACGCGCTCAACGATACGGATAACCTCAAGGTCGCCATAGAGGAGACCGTGAAGTCCGGGGCGATGGCCTCCGGCGCTATCTCCTATACCACGAGCCCCGTACACACTCTGGATAAGTATGTCGAGCTTGCAAAGGAAATGGCCGCGATGGGCGTGAGCTCCATCTGCATAAAGGACATGGCCGGTATAATGACGCCGCAGAGCTGCTATGACCTCGTCTCTGCGCTGAAGGACGCGGTCGACCTGCCGGTCGTGCTGCATACGCACTGCACGACGGGGCTTGCCTTCATGACCTACCTCAAGGGCATCGAGGCCGGGGCCGACGTTATCGACACCGCCATATCCCCGTTCTCCGGCGGTACCTCGCAGCCCGCGACCGAGACGCTTTACTACACCCTTAAGGAAATGGGCTATGACATGAGCTTAGACCCGGCGATCCTGCACAAGATGGCGGACTACTTCAAGCACGTCCGCGCCGAGTACATTGCCGACGGCACTCTTAACCCCATTTCCCTCACGACTGACACCCAGTGCCTTACCTACCAGATCCCCGGCGGCATGCTCTCGAACCTGCTCAGCCAGCTCAAGATGATGAACAAGCTGGATAAGTTCGATGAAGCGCTTGAGGAGACCCCGCGCGTGCGCAAGGACATGGGCTATCCGCCGCTCGTCACTCCGACGAGCCAGCTCGTCGGCACTCAGGCCGTGCAGAACGTCCTCGCCGGTGAGCGGTATAAGAACGTCGGCGCGGAGATGCGCGCATACTGCCGCGGCGAATACGGCAAGACCCCCGCGCCCATCGACCCCGAGGTCAGGGCAAAGATCCTCGGCGATGAGAAGCCCATCGAGGGCCGCTATGCCGAGACGCTCCCGGCGGATACCTTCGAGAAGGCGCAGGCCGAGCTTGGGGACACCGCAAGATGCGAGGAGGATGTGCTCAGCTACATCGCTTTCCCGCAGGTGGCGGAGAACTTCTTTGAAAAGCGCAGAGAGGCGGAGGAACACAGCGTCCGCTATTCAATAGAGCAGATCTGAGGAGAAATGAATTATGAATGACCTTATAAACATTTCTGTCGGCGACGCCGCGATGACGGCGCTGCTGGGCTACGCGGTCGTGTTCATCGGGATCATAATGCTGATGATCCTTGTGATGTTCGTCGGCGACCTTATGTTCAAGAGCGCAAAGCGCAAGGCGGGCAAGGCTCCCGCAGCTGCACCTGCTGCACCTGCCGCACCGGCAGCCGCTCCCGGCACTGCCGGAGAGCTGAAGCTCTATGACACCGATCCGAGAGACGCCGCAATGGTCATGGCCATTGTTGCGGATAAGCTTGGGAAACCTTTAAACGAACTGCGCTTCAAATCCATCAGGGAGGTCAAGGACAAATGAAATACAAAGTAACTCTCAATAACCGCGTATACGAGGTAGAGGTAGAGCAGGGCGAGGCCATGCTCGTGAACGAATATGAGCTGGCAGCTCCCGCTGTCGCAGCACCTGCCGCAGCGCCTGTTGCAGTAGCCCCTGCCGCGGCTCCCGCAGCCGCACCGGCAGCCGGCGCGCACGCCGCGGGCGAGGTCATCACCAGCCCCATGCCTGGCAATATCCTGAAGATAAACATCACGCAGGGTCAGAAGGTCAACGAAGGCGACGTGCTCATCGTCCTTGAGGCCATGAAGATGGAGAACGAGATCTCCGCCACAAAGTCCGGTACGGTAGCGCAGATCAATGTTACCAAGGGCGCGGTCGTTGAGACAGGCACTCCGCTGGTCGTCATCGCATAAGGAGGAGAGCTATGGACGTTCTTGGAGTGTTCTATAAGCTGTGGTCAGAATCGGGCTTCTCCGCCTTTTTCATGGACGGCGGCTGGAAGAACCTTATCATGATCCTTATCGCCTTTGTGCTTCTGTACCTCGGCATCGTCAAGAAGTTCGAGCCGCTGCTGCTCGTCGGCATAGCCTTTGGCTGCCTGCTGTCGAACCTGTCGTACTTCGTTGCTCTCGGCGGCGGCAACGCTCTGTATCACCCGGAGCTGTGGGAGGCCTTCCTCGATGAGGCGAGCCCTTTCTATCACAGCTACGGCCACATTATGAGCAACGCCGGTCTCCTTGACTTCTTCTATATCGGCGTCAAGGCCGGTATCTATCCCTCGCTCATCTTCATGGGCGTCGGCGCGATGACGGACTTCGGCCCGCTGATCGCAAATCCCAAGAGCCTGCTGCTCGGTGCGGCGGCTCAGCTGGGCGTGTTCGTCGCGTTCTTCGGCGCGATCCTGCTCGGCTTCACCGGCCCGCAGGCGGCCTCCATCGGCATCATCGGCGGTGCGGACGGCCCGACCGCGATCTACCTTACAACGAAGCTCGCTCCGGAGCTCCTCGGACCCATCGCCATCGCAGCGTATTCGTACATGGCGCTGATCCCGCTCATACAGCCGCCCATCATGAAGCTCATGACCACCGATAAGATGCGCAAGGTCAAGATGGTGCAGGCGCGCGAGGTGTCGAAGACAGAGAAGATAATCTTCCCGATAGTCGTCAGCACCTTCGTTATCCTGCTGCTGCCCTCGACGGCTCCGCTGATAGGCTGCCTCATGCTCGGCAACCTCTTCCGTGAGACCGGCGTTACCGATAGACTCTCCGACACGGTGCAGAACGCACTGATGAACATCATCACCATCTTCCTTGCAACGAGCGTCGGCGCAACGATGGGCGCGGAGACCTTCCTCAACATCCGCACGATATACATCATCTTCCTCGGACTTGTGTCCTTCTCGATATCCACTGTCGGCGGACTTCTCGGCGGCATCGTGATGTACAAGACCTCCGGCGGCCAGATCAATCCGCTTATCGGTTCGGCGGGCGTGTCCGCAGTTCCCATGGCGGCGCGCGTGTCTCAGGACGTCGGCCGCAAGTACAACAAGAACAACTACCTGCTCATGCATGCCATGGGCCCGAACGTTGCAGGCGTCATCGGCTCCGCTATCGCTGCCGGCTTCCTGCTCTCCGTCTTCGGCTAAAGCATATCCGCAAAACGATAAAACGCCATCGGTCACTGACCGATGGCGTTTTATGGTATAAAGTGAATAATCAGTCGTTCCATGCGTGGATCTGCTCACGCAGCCACTGTGCCCATTCGTCTATGCCCTCGCCGTTTCTTGCGGAGATGGGGATGATCTTCATGTTCGGGTTGAGCTTGTGCACGTATTTCCTGCAGGCTTCGATGTCGAAGTCAAAATACGGCAGCACGTCGATCTTGTTGATGAGCAGCACGTCGCAGATGGAGAACATCAGCGGGTACTTGAGGGGCTTGTCGTCGCCCTCGGGGACGGAGAGTATCATCGCGTTCTTGACAGAGCCGGTGTCGAACTCGGCGGGGCAGACGAGGTTGCCGACGTTCTCAAGGATGGCGAAGTCGATATCGTCCACGCCGAGACCCTCGAGACCCTGACGGGTCATGCCCGCGTCGAGATGGCACATGCCGCCGGTGTGGAGCTGGATGACCTTCGCGCCGGTCTTCTCGATAGTCGCGGCGTCAACGTCGGAGTCAATGTCGGCCTCCATGACGCCGATGCGGAACTCGTCCTTCAGCGCGGCGATAGTCGCTTTCAGGGTCGTGGTCTTACCGGAGCCGGGGGAGGACATGAGATTGAGCAGGAAAGTCCTGTCCTTCTTGAGCTGCTCGCGCAGCAGATCGGCCTCACGGTCGTTGTTTTCAAACACGCTCTTTTTTATTTCGAGTATTCTGTAGCCTTCCATATTGCACCTCTGAAGTCAATAAAAATAAGTAATTGCAGTATAGCACAAATCAACCGAGTAATTCAATAGTCCGGCGAAATTGCGCGTCAAATTCCTGCTCTGCGCCGCCGTCAGTATCCGCGAAGCTGAGCTTCCCGCAGTCGTAGAGTTCGAGCAGCGGCGAATCTGATGCGGAGTCAGGCTCGCTCACCGGCACAAGTCCGGAGTCAAGCGCAAGCTTTGACAGCCGCTCCCTGCCGCATAGCCAGTCGATGAAAGCAATGGCCGCATCGGAGTTCCGATTCTCATTGTGGAGCACTGCGATCCCTAAAAGCTCCGCCGGACGCATATCGCTGCCGCCCTCGGGAAGCGGCGCGAGTGACGCGGAGAGCGAGGAGGGGAGACCACCTCCGAGCGCGGTCGACCGTGCCAGCGCACACGGAAGATCACCCGGCAGGGACTCCGCCGCGGAGAGCCCGCCGTTATACGCGCATTGGGCAAGTGCGTTATATATCTTCACATAGTCCTCAGCCCTTGCGTCGGGCGCGGCGGGATCAAAGTCCGCGCCGAGCGAGAGCAGCGCGCCGCGGAACACGGCTGCGTATGAGTCCGCTGCGAGGAACGCAGCGCCGCTCGACGCGGCGTAGTCCTGCGCTGTATCGAGCAGGGCTTCAAGGCTGTCCCATGATGCGGGCAGTCCCGCCGCTTCGCACTTGGCGGTGTTTGTCAGCAGCACCGTCACCCTTGCACCGAGCGGGAAAAAATATTCACCCACGCCCTCAAGCCCGGAGACCTTCTGTGCCCATACATCCGCATCCGTCTCGAACCTTGCAAGCACCGCGCGCGAATCGAGCTGCACGGCCTTAGCATGGCTGCACAGCAGCAGATCGGGCATATCCGTTTCAAATGCCGCGCCGAGGGCGGCCTCATCCTCAAAGCTCTGCACCGCAACGGGGCGCGCCCGCTTTCCGCTGCGGCGGTTATAGTCCGAGACGAGGGACGCCAGCGCCTTATCCGAGCAGTCCCCGGATATGTACCATAGCCTGAGCGGCTGGGCGGAGGAGCTGCCGGGGGAGAGCATTAGAAACAAGCATATAGCAAAGGCGGCAATGAGCGCGGCAGCCGCCGCGAGACGCCATTTTTTCATCATGTACTCCATTCGTAAAGAAATGACTTGTCTGTATTTTATCACTCCGCAGCGGATATGACAAGCCATTTGATATTTCGCGGCGGATGTGGTAAAATCTCCGCGAATGGATCAGGAGGTATAAGCAATGAAATATAAAGCTGTTTTGTTTGACATGGACGGTACCGTCCTTGATACGCTCGGCGACCTTGCCGCGGCGGTGAACCACACCCTGCGCGAGTTTTCCATGCCGGAGCGCAGCATAGCCGAGGTCGCGGCGGCACTCGGCAACGGCGCGGCCTATCTTATCGCGCATACCGTCCCGGCGGGGACGCCAAAGGAGCTGACGGACAAGGTGCTCGCGGCCTACGCGCCCTACTATGATGCCCACTGCGATATTCTGACCGGCCCCTATGACGGCATCGTTCCGCTGATGCAGAAGCTGCGCGAGCGGGGAGTGAAGCTTGCGGTCATTTCCAATAAGCAGGACACCGCCGTAAAGCCGCTGGCCGAGAAGTATTTTCCCGGGCTTCTCGAGATCGCCGTCGGCGAGAGCGCCGAGGTGCGCCGCAAGCCGAACCCGGACGCTGTGCTTGCAGCGCTGTGCCATATCGGCGTCGAGCGCGAAGAGGCTATATACGTCGGCGATACCGAGGTCGATCTCCAGACCGCGCGCAACGCCGGGATGGAGTGCGCATCAGTCGACTGGGGCTTCCGCACGCGCGAACAGCTCGTTGAGATAGGCGCGGAGCATATATTCGATACCGTGCAGGAGCTTGAGGAGTACCTGCTGAAAAATTAATAAAGACCAATATAGAAAGGCGTGCTGCATTGATTTGCAGCACGCCTTTTAACGTAAATTTATAAAGCCGCCTTTTTTATCTGCGCCCAACGGCGGGGATACTTCGCCGGGGTGTCTGAGACCTTGCGGATGATGACTGAGCTGTGGACGATGTCCGTGCCGGGAATGCGGTAATCTGTCCGCTTCTCAACGCTCCCGCCCAAAAGGCGTATCGCGTTTGCGGCCTCCTTGAGCTCCGCATCAAGCTCCGGCCCCTTCATGGCGATGAATGCCCCGCCGCGCTTTACGTAAGGCAGGCACAGCTCGCACAGCAGGTTCAGCCTTGCGACCGCGCGGGACACAGCAAAGTCGAAGCCCTGCCGGTATCCGTCCGGCATCTCCTCCGCCCGCGCGTGGACGCACTCGACATCGTCAAAGCCGAGCTTCGCGCAGGTACCGCGCAGAAAGCCGATGCGCTTATCGAGACTGTCGAGCAGCGTGAGCTGCATATCCGGACAGGCTATCTTCAGTGCAAGGCCGGGGAAGCCCGCACCGGTGCCGACGTCAATTACGCGCGAGCCCGCAAAGTCCTGCATACCGAGCAGCGCCGCGCAGTCAAGAAAGTGCAGGCGCGCCACATCCGCTTCACCGGAGATGGCGGTGAGGTTCATCACCTTGTTTGTCTCTTCAAGGTTTTCGTAGTATATGCGGTAGCGCTCCGCGGCTCTGCCGTCAAGCTCAAGGCCGAGCTCGAAAAAGCCGCTGCGCAGAATGTCTTCAAGCATAGTCTCTCTCATTTATAAAAGTTATGGTGGCCGATCGTCTCGACAAGCTCCAGCGAGGAATCAAACCAGCCGCTGCCGTAGTCCGGGTTCACGAAATACAGGCAGTCTCCCACGGTGCTGCAGCCCTCAAGGCAGAGATAGGCCGCGATGGTCGCCTGCTCCGTCGGCTCCATAAAAATGCCGCCGGTAGATATCGGCTCGAACTGGATAGTGTGCTCCGTGTCGTATATCACTTCAAATATCGTGTCGGGAAAATCCGGGGAGCTCAGCCGGTTCATAACGACATTGCCGACGCCTATCTGCCCCGCGAGCGGCTCAAACTTTGCTTCGGCATTGATTATCTGCGGCAGCCAGTACAGCAGCTCGGCATCGTAATTGAGTTCATAATAGTTTGCCCCGCCGGATATGACGGCGAGCTTATCAGTCGAAAGCTCCAGCCGGGCAGCGGAGACACTGACCTCTATGCCGAAGAGCCGCTCGATCGTATCACCCGGCAGATAGAGCACATCGCCCATGACGAGCCAGCCGTCCGGCGCGTATATATACCGTCCGTCGGCTTCAAAGTACCCGTCGCCCTTGTGCCCGGTAAGCACCGCGCCGGGGACGGAGAGCGTCAGCGTGCCGTTATCCTCCGACCAGCTCATGCTCATACCCGCCGCGGCGCACACCGTTTCGGGCGGGAGAAACACGGTCTCACCGGAAACATACGCGCGCGCCGAGAGCAGCCCGTCTATATACACCGGCATGGACTGCGCGTCCCCGCCGTCTGCCGCCGCGGCAAGGCCGGGGCAGAGCAGGCACAAGGCCAGCAGCAGGGCAAGCGCGCTGCGGAGCGCGGGCTTACGCATTCTTATACTGCTTGAGCGCCTGCGCAATCTGGTCGGGGCAGGAGGTCGCCTTAACGCCGCAGCGTATACCCTCCATGCGGCTGATGGCTTCGTCCACGTCCATCCCCTTGAGGAGACTCGAAATGCCCTGCAGGTTTCCGGAGCAGCCGCCCGTTACCTTGACGGATTCGATCTTCCCATCCTCAACCTCGATATCCATAAGCTGGGAGCATACTCCCTTGGGTCTGTATGTGATCTTCATATTGAAACTCCTTTTTCTATTTGTAATAGTAAGCTAACTATACCATGCCGCCCGTTCTTTTTCAAGTGTACCTTTCCTCGCTGAGATATTTCTCCGACGAGGGGCATATCTATCTATATGAAATACTGTAAGAGGGCGGGTGATAGATTGCGCAGGGTCAACAAGCTTATCATAAGCGGGCTGACGACAATGGGTCTGTATTTTCTCTCGGCGAGCGGGATATACGCGAGCCTTGAAAACCGGCTCGGCTTCGATGCCGCGCCGAAAAGAATGAGGAACGTCACCGTGGTCGAGGCCGCGGCTCCGACAACAACTCCTGCACCGGTGCCTGCCGCGGCTCCGCTTGCCGTGCATATTGAGCAGGAACCCGCGGCGGAGGTCACAATGGAGACAGCTTCGCCGGTATCGGAGCCGCTGCAGCCCGGCACGGAAACCGTGCTCATAAGCGACAACGGGGAGACGGTTTTGGAGACGACGATCAGCGGCGGGCTGAGCATAAAGAACGAGACGCAGTATTGGGTGGACGCTGCGCAGATAATTGAGAACGGCCCGGGGCTCACGCTCCCGGACGGCGAGCCGCAGATACTCGTGATCCATACCCATTCGAGCGAGGCCTATACTCAGGCAGGGCTCGACCATTATGAGGCGAGCGATACGAACCGCACCGAGGACACGAACTATAACATCGTGCGCATAGGCGATGAGCTGACCGATATCCTCACCGGCGCGGGGCTGAACGTGATCCACGACCGCGGCATATACGATTACCCGAGCTACACCGGCTCATATAACCGTTCGGGCGCGGCCATTGCACAGTACCTCGAAAGCTACCCGAGCATACGTATAGTGCTCGATATCCACCGTGACGCGCTGGGCTCTGACGGCGTGGTGTACAAGACCATGGCCGAGGAACAGGGCGTGTGCGCAAGCCAGATAATGCTCCTCGTCGGCACGGATGAGAGCGGGCTTGAACACCCCGACTGGCGGCAGAACCTCGCCCTCGCGATGTATATGCAGAACGCTGTCACTCAGGCAAACCCGACGCTGATGCGCCCGGTCGACCTCGTGCGCCAGCGCTATAACCAGCACCTGAGCACAGGCTCGCTCATCATCGAGGTCGGCAGCAACGGCAATACATTGCAGGAAGCCCTCGCTGCGATCCGGCTCTTCGGCAATGCCGTCGCCCCGGCGCTGTGCGAGCTGGTCGCCGCAGAGGAACCGGCGGAAGAAGCAGTGGAATAAAAAATCGAAAAATTTTTTATTTTACCCCTTTACAAAACCGGGAAGCTGTGCTATATTAATTCCAATAATGAGAATCATTATTGATTTGAGAGGAGGAACAGCATGGAGACCGTGAGAAAAAAGAGCCGCAAGCGTGAGGCGATGCTTGCCGCCCTGCGCGCGACTACCGAGCACCCGACGGCGGAGATGCTGTATAACACTCTCAAGCCGGAGTACCCGGAGCTGAGCCTCGGCACGGTGTACAGGAACCTGTCGGTGCTGGCGGAGGAGGGCCTGGTCGTGAGCGTTGCCCATGTGAACGGGCAGGAGCGCTATGACGCAAGGGTCGAGCCGCACACGCACTTTATCTGCCGCCGCTGCTCCCGGGTCATTGACCTGCTCAAGCTTGAGGACGCGATAGGCGGGATGTACGGCGAGATAGAGCGCCGCTCCGGCTGCCTGCCCGAAAGCCACACGCTGACGGTCAGCGGCCTGTGCCCCAACTGCTGCGCCGCGGCTGAATGAATTTGCTTTTACCCGCAGAGATGCGGTAAGAGATATATGTATTGAGATTACAAAGAATTTTACTTGAGGAGGAAATTTACTATGAAGAAATGGGTTTGCCCCGTATGCGGTTATGTTCACGAGGGAGATACTCCCCCTGAGTTCTGCCCCCAGTGCAAGGTTCCCGGTTCCAAGTTCATCGAGCAGAAGGAAGGCATGAGCTGGGCAGCGGAGCACGTTGTCGGCGTCGGCAAGCAGTTCGGCGCGGATGTTCCCGAAGAGGTGCGCAATGAGATCATCGAGGGTCTGAGAGCAAACTTCCAGGGCGAGTGCACCGAGGTCGGCATGTACCTTGCAATGGCGCGCGTCGCGCACCGCGAGGGTTATCCCGAGATCGGTCTGTACTGGGAGAAGGCCGGCCTTGAGGAGGCCGAGCACGCCGCAAAATTCGCCGAGCTTCTGGGCGAGGTCATCACTGACAGCACCAAGAAGAACCTGACCATGCGCGTCGAAGCCGAGAACGGCGCGACCGCCGGCAAGTTCGAGCTTGCAAAGCTCTGCAAGAAGTATAATCTCGACGCTCTGCATGATACTATCCATGAGATGGCGCGCGACGAAGCCCGCCACGGCAGAGCATTCGAGGGCCTGCTGAACCGCTATTTCAAGTAAGACGAAATAAGACAAAAGGAGAAAATATAATGGCTAAGTTTGAATGCCCCTGCGGCTATGTTTATGATCCTGCTCTCGGCGATCCCGATGGCGGCATTGCTCCCGGCACCGCTTGGGAGGACGTTCCCGAGGATTGGGTCTGCCCGGTCTGCGGCCTCGGCAAGGATGCTTTCGTCGAAGCATAATTATAAATGAATATACAGCAACAGGACGGAGCTGCTCCGTCCTGTTTTTGTATATAAGAAGCTGATTTTACAGACCGAGGATGTTTCTCTTCCTTGCGGTGAACTCCTCTTTTGAGATGACTCCCGCGTCGAGCAGCATTTTGGCCTTTCCAAGCTGGTCAAGCGGGCCGTTGCCGGAGAAAAGCTCAGCATCGCTCACCTGCGCGCCGGGACGCTTTGACGCTGAGTAGCCTGCCTGCATGTCATAGAGCACAAGGCCGAGCATGACCGCGCCGAGGATCATAAACAGATAGTGAAGCCATGCGGTCAGACCCATACTGATATAGCCATAGTTTATCAACCTGCATATTATGTAAACTAATAGCCTGACGCCATAGACGGAAGCTGCGGTAATGCCGAGAACTTTTGCACTTTTTTTGTTCAGCCCAGCTATTATGATAAGGATAAAGAACACGACCTGAAAGGCTGCCAGAGAAATATTGAACAGAACTATGGAGAGATAATTGGAGTCAAGAGCGACGAGCTTAATAAAACTGATAAGCGAACGAACAGCGTTCAGCAGCGCGAGTCCTCCGCCAACGGCGGTAAGAACCGGAACGGATGCGAACATGGATACCGCGATAAGAGCGCAGCCTATCATATACAGCACAGAGAAGATGAGCGATACTGCGTCGTATGATATGTTAATACGCAGCATTCGACAAATACAAACATAGTATATATTATATATGTTTTCAACAGCACGTCAATACTTTTAAAAAAATGATTGACGCAAAATAAACAGTGTGATACAATTTATAATGGCAAAAGAAAAATTTGCACACAGCAAAAAAACAATAAAAAAGGAGAAAAAGATCATGGGATTCGGAGAAGCTGTTCAATCGGTTTTCAGCAAGTATGCCACCTTCAGCGGTCGCGCAAGACGCAGTGAGTATTGGTACTTCGTGCTGCTTCAGGTGATCGTCACCGCCGTTCTCAACGGCCTTTATTCCGCAACTGAGTCGGTTGCATTTTCGGCCATTTTGGTTCTGTTCGACCTTGCACTGCTGGTTCCCAGCCTTGCTGTCTGCTGGCGCAGGCTACATGATATCGGCAGGAGCGGCGCATATTACTTTTTCGTTCTTATCCCGCTGGTAGGCTGGATCCTTCTGCTGGTATGGATGTGCCAGGCCAGTCAGCCCGGCGCAAATCAGTACGGCCCCAACCCCAAGGGAATGTAAAAAAGCAGTACATAAAACAGCAAACAGCCGCCGCGGATCGACCGATCCGCGGCGGTTGTTGCGCTTTACGCCTTATTCTTTAATTTCTTCGGTGTTTGCCTCAGGTGCAGCTGCACCCTTCTTTTTATTCTTAGCTTCGACGATCCTCGAAACTACGAGGTAAACTATCATCAGACCGAATATTACGCAAATAACTACTCCAGCAGGTTCCATTGCTTCTCACTCCTTTACGGTAAATTTATGCGAGAGACGCTTTTCTTAACGTTTCCTTAACACGAAGTATAGCAGAACCCATTCGTAATTGCAAGAACTTTGTAGAAGAAAATTGAGAAATATCAAAGTTTTCCGGATTTCGGCAAAAAAAACACGGACACCATTTTTTAACGGCGTCCGTGTTAAGATTCTTTACTACGGCTTAACGGGGGTCACGCTGTGGTCACCCGGTTCATCTGTGCGCGAGTGTGGAGTGCGCTTCGATGAGCCCATCGCACAGCGCGCGGATATCCTCCTCGGTGTTATAGCGGCACAGGCCGATGCGTATTGCTCCGTCGATAACGCGGGAGTCAAGCCCGATGGCTTCGAGCACGTGGCTGCGCGCGCCCTTCTTGCAGGCGGAGCTGCGGGAAACATAGACCCCGCGCGCTTCGAGGAAGTTCATAAGGACCTCGCTGCGCCAGCCGGGGAGAGAGATGCTGAGGATGTGCGGCGCTGCGCCGTTGATGACCTGAAGCTCGGGGATCGCGGGAGTGAGCGTGTCTATGGTCAGCTGGCGCAAAGCGGCCATCTTCGCGGCGTTTTCGGCCAGGTTTTCCTTTGCAATGCGGCAGGCCTCGCCGAAGGCGGCTATCTGCGGCATGGCTTCGGTACCGGCGCGCCGTCCGTCCTCCTGACTGCCGCCCATTATGTACGGCTTGAGACGGAGACCGGAGCGGACGTAAAGCGCACCGATGCCTTTCGGGGCGTGGATCTTATGACCGCTGACGCTTATCATGTCCGCGCCCAGCGATTTCGGCGTAAAGGGTATCTTCATAAAAGCCTGAACGGCGTCGGTATGTAGCAGAGCCGGAGAGCCTGAGGACTTCAAAAGCTTGGAAACTGAAGAAATATCGTTTATTGCACCGGTTTCGTTATTGACCAGCATCAGAGAAACGAGTATAGTATCAGGGCGGAGTGCGTTTTTCACGGCATCGACGGGGATAGACCCGGTGCTGTCGGGCTTGAGATAGGTCACGTCATAGCCGCGGCGCTCGAGCTCTTCGGCACTTTTGCGTATCGCGTCATGCTCGACGGCGGAGGTGATTATGTGATTGCCGCGGCGCCGCATTGCTTCGGCACCGCTGAGAAGTGCCCAGTTATCGCTCTCCGAGCCGCAGGAAGTGAAGATAAGCTCCGAAGGTGCGCAGCCCATAGCACTTGCGACGAGCTTTCTGGAAGCATCGAGCAGCTGCTTTGCCTCCCTGCCCTTGGTGTGGGTGGAGCTTGGGTTGCCGTAGACCTCCGTCATTGCTCTGAGCGCGGCCTGCGCAGCTTCCGGGCAGACACGCGTGGTGGCTGAATTATCAAGATAGTGTTCCATAGCTATACTCCAATATTACAGAATAGGAGAAAACGATGAAATATATTATATCCACTCTCGGCTGTAAGGTCAACCAGTATGAGACGCAGGCGATGGAAAGTTTTTTGCAGCAGCACGGGCATGAGCCCGCCGTACCCGGCGAGCTTGCGGATGCCGTGATAATAAACACCTGCGCCGTGACCGCCGAGAGCGGACGCAAATCCCGCCAGGTGATACGCCGGCTCAAGGAGGAAAACCCCGGAGCCATAGTCGCGGTATGCGGGTGCTATTCGCAGATAGAACCCGAGGAGGTCGCGCAGCTCGGCGCGGACGTAATCTTCGGCGCGGCGGATAGGGGAAAGCTCGTAGAGGCGGTGGAGAAAGCCTATGGCACCGGCGAGGGCAGCCGCGATATCGATGAGCCGTTCAAGCGCCGCGAGTTTGAGGTGCTGCCGGCGGGTGCCGTCGCGGGCAGGACGCGCGCGATGCTGAAGATACAGGACGGGTGCGTGAACTTCTGCACCTACTGCATCATCCCTTACACCCGCGGACGCCTGCGCAGCCTGCCGCTTGAGGATGCCGCCGCGGAGACGGCGAAGCTCGACAGAGAGGGCTACAGAGAGATCGTGCTGACGGGGATCGAGGTCGCGTCCTACGGCGTAGACCTGCCGGGAAAGCCGGGGCTTGCGGACGTGATAGAGACGGTCGCCGAGGCCGCGCCCCATATGCGCATACGGCTGAGTTCCCTTGAGCCGACGGTGATAACCGAGGACTTCTGCCGCCGCCTTGCCGCGACGGGGAAGATATGCCGGCACTTTCATCTTTCGCTCCAATCCGGGTGCGACAGGACGCTCAAGGCCATGAACCGCAAGTACGACACCGCGCGCTTCTTCCGCGCGACGGAGCTGCTGCGGGAGTATTTCCCCGGCTGCGCGCTGACCTGTGACCTGATAGTCGGTTTTCCCGGGGAAACCGAGGAGGATCACGCGCAGACGCTTGAGTTCATAGAGAAGTGCGCGTTCTCGGATATGCACATCTTCCCGTACTCCCGCCGCCCCGGAACGCCGGCGGACAAGATGGAGGGGCAATTGAGCAGCGCCGTCAAGGCAAAGCGCTCACACGAGGCGCAGCGCGTTGCCGATAAGATGCACCGCGAGTTCATGGAAAGCAGCCTTGGGCAGACGCTGCCGGTGCTGTTCGAGACGGCGGAGGGCGACGGCTTCAGCGGCCACAGCGACACCTATCTGCGCGTGGAAGCGCCGGGTGAGAAGCTGCGCGGCAGCATAAACCAGGTGCGCATAACCGGTGTGGACGGTGAGCTGCTGACCGGGGAAATAATAGATTAAGGCAGAGATAAAGTAACAAATTGCCGGGGCGCGGCGGTCGAAGAATTGGGGATATCCTCGATTGACAGCCGCGGGGCAAAACGTTAGAATGACCTTACATACATTGACTGCGCAAAGGGTGATACAAGTGGAAAGAGAACAGGTATATAATTTTGCGGCGGGGCCGTCGGTCATGCCGGAGCAGGCACTCAGGACGGCGGCGGCGGAGCTGCTGAACTACCACGGCAGCGGCATGTCCGTGATGGAAATGAGCCACCGCGGCGCGCTGTTTCAGGAGATACACGACAGTGCCAAGGTAAAGCTCAAGGCGCTGATGGAGGTGCCCGACACGCACGAGATACTGCTATTGCAGGGCGGGGCGACGGCGCAGTTTGCCGCGATACCGATGAACCTTATCGAGGGCGGCACGGCGGACTACGCCGTGACCGGCAACTTCTCGAACAAGGCGGCAAAGGAAGCGGAGAAGTACGGCAGGGTACACATCGCCGCATCGACTGCAGACACGGGCTTTGACCGCATACCCGGACAGAGCGAACTAAGCTTCTCCGACGGGGCGAAGTACTTCTACTACTGCGCGAACAACACCGTCTACGGCACGGAGTGGCAGTACGTCCCGGAGGCGGGCACACCGATGGTGTGCGACATGTCCTCGGATATTCTCTCAAGATATGTCGATGTCTCAAAATACGGGCTTATCTACGCCGGGGCGCAGAAGAACATGGCTCCCGCGGGGCTGACGGTCGTGATAATAGACAAGGCGCTGGCAGGGCGCGAGCTGCCGTACACGCCGCAGATAATGAGCTATAAGACGATGATAGAGAACGACTCGCTCCTCAACACACCGCCGTGCTGGTGCATATACATGCTCTCGCTTACGCTCGACTGGGTGACGGCGCAGGGCGGCGTCAAGGCGATGGAGGAGCTGCGCAGGGAACGTGCGGGGATCGTCTACGACTTCCTTGACAACAGCAGGCTTTTCAAGGCGCACGCGCAGGCGGATTCACGCAGCTATATGAACGTCACCTTCCGCACGGGAGACGACGGACTCGACGCGGAGTTCATAAAAGGAGCATCCGAAAGAGGGCTGCTGAACCTCAAGGGACACAAGCTGGCCGGGGGCATGCGCGCGTCGCTCTACAACGCGATGCCGGTCGAGGGCGCGAAGGCGCTGGTCGAATACATGAAGGAGTTTGAAGCAGGGCACCATGTTTAAGATAAAGACAATGAACACAATCTCCGGGCAGGGCATCGGAGTGCTGGAAAAGCGCGGCTGCGAGGTCGGCGCGGCGGTAGAAAACCCGGACGGGCTGCTGATACGCAGCGCCGATCTGCACGGCTATGACTTCGGAGAGAACCTGCTTGGCATAGCGAGAGCAGGCGCGGGCTACAACAACATCCCGACGGAGGAGTGCGCCGAGCGCGGCATAGTCGTTTTCAACAGCCCCGGCGCGAACGCCGAGGCCGTCAAGGAGCAGGAGATATGCTCGCTCGTCATGGCATCACGCGATATCCTCGGCAGCATTGACTGGGTGCGCTCCATTGCCGAGTGCGGCGATGAGATACCCGCGCTGGTGGAAAAGGGCAAGTCGGCGTTTGCCGGGCCGGAGCTGCTGGGCAAGACCCTCGGCGTGGTCGGCCTCGGCGCGGTAGGCGCGCTGGTCGCGAATGTCGCGCTGGAGCTTGGCATGGAGGTCTACGGCTATGACCCGTTCATGTCGGTGGACGCGGCGTGGCGGCTCTCACGCGAGGTCATCCGCGCGGAGAACATCGAGACGATATACGAAAACTGCGACTATATAAGCATCAATGTCCCCTACACGGAGACGACGCATGAGATGTTCAACGCCGCCGCCTTCGCGAAGATGAAGCAGGGCGTGCGCATAGTGAACGAATCGCGCGCGGAGGTCGTGGACGATCTGGCAATGACGGAAGCGCTGAAGAGCGGCAAGGTAGCAAAGTATGTGACGGACTTCCCGAACGAGGTGATACTCAAGGCACCGAACGTTATCGCGATGCCGCACCTCGGCGCATGCACTCCGGAGAGCGAGGACCGCTGCGCGGAGATGGCAGCGCAGGAGCTGTACGATTACCTCGCAAACGGGAACATAAAGAACTCCGTCAACCTCCCGGACGCGACGCTCAGCCGCATGGGCGTGTGCCGCCTGTGCGTCATTCACCGCAACGTGCCGCGAATGATCACGCGCATCCTCGACTATATCAGCGACCTGAACATAAACGTCGAGCACATGATAAACAAGCCGCGCGGTGAGTACGCATACACGATCGTCGACCTCGGCGAAAGAATAGGCGAGGAGACCGCCGCATCCATACGCGCGATGAGCGACGTGCTCCGCGTGAGAGTGATATAAGGTATAAAGCAAATCCCCCGCGGCATCCGTTCGGACGCCGCGGGGGATTTGCTGTTTGTGTGCGATTTTTTGTCAGGCCGTCTCGCGGGTAAAGGTAATTTCGCCCTCGGTCAGTCCCTCTCCGTTCATGGAGAAGGTGTCGCTGTCACTGTCGTAGGCAGCGGGCTCAGACTCGGTACCGAGGGTAAGGGTGATATCGCCGTTCTCGACGTTATACGCGCCGGTGAAGCTCATAGAATCGTATATCGATATGAGCGCGTCGCGTGAGACAAGAGAATCAAAATAATCCCCGATGCTGATCCCCATCTCGGCGGCAAACATTTCATCGATATCGGAAGTGCCGTAATAGGCCTCAGCCTCCTCCATTGAAATGCCGTTATCGGTCAGGGACTGCCGCAGCGTATCCTCCATCGTTATCTGGAAACCGTCCTTGAGAGCAGCAAGAAACGGATCGACAAAGGCGGAGGAATCATAACCCAGAATGAATGTTCCGCTATCGGTGAACTCGGCCTTGAGCACGAGGACACAGCTGCTGAAATCGCAGTTGGCGGCCAATGCGGCAACATCCATGCTCCCGGAGAGCGCGTCAAAAACAGCCTGCACGACATCTGCGATATCCACATTGCCGGTTACCCATCTGCCGACGAGCTTTGCACTGAGCAGATTATCCTCGCAATCCTGCTTTAGCTCTGCGGAGTTCTTGTAGCTGCCGAGCTTATCGAAGAGACCGGCGGCAGTCTCATAATCTCCGCTGTCATAAGCGGCCTTTGCGACTTGATAGCCGCATTCGTCAGCAAGCTCCGCGCTGTCCTTATAATCGCCGAGGGCGATATACATCTCCTGCGCGGCGGCATAGTCACCGTCGCTTTTAAGCTTTTCGGCCTTCTTGTAGTCGATCATGCTGCACCCGGCGGCACTGAGCATGAAGGCGGCAATGAGCAGCACGGACAGTGTTTTCTTCAGCTTATTCACGTTCATCTTCCTTTCTGTATATCTGATCGTACGGTTTCCGAAATAGCTGATTTCAATATATCATGTGCAGAACTAAAAAGCAAACCTTTTAGGGCTTGCTTTTTACATATTTATTCTTCCGCATTACACTATAGCCGTCAGCAGCAGGTAATAGCCGATCATCAGCAGCGCGAACACCAAGGACGCGGGGATGGTCTTGCGTATAAGCTGCCCCATGGTGATCTTGAAGTAATCCGACGCGACGACGAGGCAGACATGCACCGGGGAGATAAGGCTTGCCGCGTGGCACATGCACATGAGCAGCACCATCAGCGGTATGCCGCCGTCGAGCGTGGAAAAGGCCAAAGGCGTACCGAGGGCGATGATGCCGTTGCTGCCGCTTATCGCGCCGCCGACGAAGAACATGATCGCGAACACGAGCCACTCCGGGATCGGCAGCGTTGAAAGCACGGCGGGCAGCAGGGTGAGCACACCGGTGTAGGAAATAAACTCCTTGAGCACGAGGATGAGGAAGGTATTGAGCAGCAGCTTTACCTCAAAGGCGCTGACGAGGAAGCCTTTAAGCTCCGCAAAGCTGAAGCGGTACACGAACGCCGCGAGGACAATGACCGTGAGCACCGCCGTCACGACCTGAAAATCGAAGGCCAGTATCAGCACGAGTATAAGCATCAGCGACCAGAGGTGCTTCACAAGGTTCAGCGCGTCGCGGGCGCGGTTTTCGCTGCGCGGTGTGCCGGGGTCGCGCGGCAGACGGAGAAAATACGGAAAATACCCGACGAGGGCAAGGATGAGCATTGGTATTATCATCCCGAGCATAAACCTGCCGAGCGGCTGCCCGGACAGGCTCGCCATCAGCAGCACGCCTGTGTAGGTCGGAAGCGTACTCTCCGGGATATGACGGAACCAGCTCGTGACGAAGGCCTGCTCCTTGGGGTCGAGATAGCCGTCGGTCGAGTCCTTCACGATGTCCGCACAGAGTATCATTGCTGCGGCGGAGGGCAGCAGCCCGATGAAGAGAGGAGCGCCCGCGGCGTTGACGCGCCGGTTGTGGAAAAGGCCGTTGAGGTCGAGCTGCGCGAGCTTTATCTGGCTGCGCGCTTCGAGCATACGCTGGAGATAGGTGATGAGATAGAGCGAGACGAGCACCGAAAAGGAGTTCCAGTCCGTGAACACCCGCGCAGTCTGGCTCAGTATCGCCCTCGGCGGGATGCGGTAGAGGAGCACCGCCGCGATGAGCGCGCCGAGTATGGCCTGATAGAGCGGGCGCTTGAGCGCGAGGAGGATCACGATCACAAGAAAGACGATACCGAGAAAAACGAGCTGCATAGTTTTACTCCAATCAAGGGTAGAATTTGAAGAAATTATATCCTAACTGTGTACACAAAGTCAACAATTACGGCAGATATCGACATGAACGCGATTATATGATAAAGTAATAACAAAAATTACATGGCACTTTTTACATTTTTTACCGTCTATAAAACAGAGAAAAAAATAAGGAGGCGGCGATATGAAGCACAGCCGCGTTATAAATACCCTCATACTGATCTTCGGCATCCTCTGCCTGCTGTATTATTTCGGCATGGGCTTTGCCGTGCGCTTCGGGCAGTCGCTGCTGTTCCTGTGGCTGCTGGCGGGGCTTGCGTGCATCGCGCGCTTTGTGATATTTGACCGCAGCATACGCACCGGAAAGCCGCTGCCGTTTTCAGACAGACTCCTGAAGATAGTCCACATCTGCATTGCCGTGGGTTTGGCGGTGTTCGTGTTCGCGGAGTGCTTCATCTGCTCCGGCGCGTTCGTGAAGCCCGAAGCGGGGCTTGACTGCATAATCGTCCTCGGCGCAAAGGTCAACGGCACGGAGCCGAGCGGCGCGCTCGCGCAGCGGATAGACGCGGCGGCGGAGTATCTCATGTCAAACCCCGATACAGTCTGCATCGCATCCGGCGGGCAGGGCGCGGACGAGGGTATCAGCGAGGCCGAGTGCATCCGCCGAAACCTCATAAACTACGGCATAGACCCGGAGAGGGTGCTCCTTGAGGACAAGTCTACCAGTACGCTGACGAATATCGAGAACAGCCTGAAGCTGCTCCCGGCGGGTGCGGAGAATATCGGCATCGTCACGAATGACTTCCACATCTTCCGCGCGCTGGCGACGGCGCGGCATGTGTCGGTGCTGAATTTCAGCGGCATACCGGCATCCTCCACAGGCTACGGCTTTACGCACTACGCCCTGCGGGAGTTCTTCGCCGTCGGCGCCGGACTCATCAAGGGTGAGCTCAGCTTCTGAGAAGAAAAAACGCGATGCGCTCCGCCAGCAGAGAAAGCCGCAAGAGTGATCGGATGAATATGGCATTTGCGACTGAAACGTAAAATACACCGCCCCGGTTCCTATGGGGAATGGGAATCGGGGCGGTGTATTTATTATGCGCGCCGTTTGTAGGTGACAAAGCAGTAGTGTATATCGCCCTCGCTCTGCCAGCGCTCTTCATCGATCCGCTCCCAATTGGGGGAAGAATCGAGGTTTTCAAAATAACTGTCGGACTGCGGGGCGAGGTCTATCTTCGTGACGTGTACCGTGTCGAGATACGGCATGAACTGTCGGTAGACCGACGCGCCGCCGATAACGAGGCAGCGCTCATATTCTGCCGCCAGCGTCAGCGCCTCCCCGGTGCTGTGCGCGACCTGCGCGCCGGCAACTTCGATATCCTGCCGGGTGATGACGATGTTGTGCCGCCCCTTGAGCGGCCTGCCGCCGGGGAAATCGCCCAGCGTTTTCCGCCCGACGATGACGGCGGCGCCGTCCGTCAGCTCCTTAAAGTGGGCGCGGTCGGCCTTGAGCACGACGGGCTGCGTCCCGCCGCTGCCGATGCCCCAGTCTGAATATACCGCGACTATTGCTTCCATGGCCTTACACCGCGACGGGGATAGTCCCCTTGAAGTCTGAATACTCATAGCCCTCCATGCTGAAGCTGTCGCGCGTGAATTTATAGAAATCGTCGACGGTGGGGTCGATGATGAATTTCGGAACGGGCTTCGGCTCGTTTTTTATTATCTCCTCGACTGCGGGGACGTGCCTGTCATATATATGCGCGTCGGCAATGACGTGGATGAATTCGCCCGGCTTGAGCCCCGAGACCTGCGCGAACATCATTGTCAGCGCCGCGTACTGCACGACGTTCCAGTTGTTTGCGGTGAGCATGTCCTGCGAGCGCTGGTTTAGAATGGCGTTGAGCCTGTCGCCGGTGACGTTGAAGGTCATCGAATAGGCGCAGGGGTAGAGCGCCATCTCGGAGAGGTCGGCGAAGGTATATATGTTCGTCATTATGCGGCGGGAAGCGGGGTCGTGCTTCAGATCCCACAGCACCTTATCCACCTGATCCATGTCGCCCTGCGGGTAGTGGTGCTTCACGCCGAGCTGGTAGCCGTAGGCCTTGCCGATGGAGCCGTTTTCATCCGCCCATGCGTCCCACACGCGGGTGCGCAGATCATGGACGTTGCTGCTCTTGAGCTGCCATATCCACAGCAGCTCATCTATCGCGGACTTCCAATAGGTGCGGCGGAGCGTGAGGATGGGGAACTCCTCGGCCAAGTTATAGCGGTTTATTATTCCGAATTTCTTTATCGTGTGCGCGCTCTGCCCGTCGTCCCACTTCGGGCGGACAGGGCGGTCGGTATCCCATATGCCGTTATCGAGGATATCGCGGCAGTTCTGGATGAATATTTCGTCTGCTCTGCTCATGGCTGTGACCTGCCTTTCGGTTAACTGCCGCCTATTTTATCATGTATAACGGGCTTGGTCAATCACCACCGACGATGCTGCGGAATACACTGGTTTGGAGGTGGTGCCTATGAAATTCGCTGTCATCGGAGGCGACCGGCGCTCCGCGTGGCTATGCGCGCTGCTTGAGGGAGACGGGCACAGGGTCTATACCTATGCGCTGGAAAAGGCGGAGCTGCCGAAGGAGGTGCCCAAAGCGGGCTGCCTGCAGGGCTGCGTGTACGGTGCGGACTGGGTGATACTGCCGACACCGGCGGAGCGCGGCGGCGTACTCAACGCGCCGTATTCATCGGAGCAGCTGAGGCTTGAGGAGATTATCTCGGCGCTGTGGCCGGGGCAGGTGCTGTGCGGCGGAAAGCTCAGCCAGAGTACCGCCGTCGGCGCGGTGCGCGCTGGATTACAGGTAGTCGACCTGATGCAGCGGCGGGATTTCGCCGTCGGGAACGCAGCCATTACCGCGGAGGGCGCGGCGGAGCTTATGATGAAGAGCGGCGAGCGCTGCCTTTGGGGCAGCCGCGTGCTCGTGACCGGCTGGGGTCGGGTGGCCAAGATACTTGCGCTGCGGCTGTACGCCCTCGGCGCGCTCGTCACCGTTGCCGCGCGCAAGGATGGCGACCGCGCAATGGCGCGCGCACTCGGGCTCGACAGCTGCGACTTTGACGGGATATATGAACAGGCGGAGGTGTTTGACTTCGTCGCGAACACCGTACCGGCGCGGGTGCTGGAGGATGATCTGCTTGCACTGCTGCGGCCTGACGCTGTGCTGCTCGAGCTTGCATCACCGCCGGGCGGCTTTGACGCGGAGCAGGCGAGAAGCCTTAATCTGCCGGTGCTTGCGGCCCCGGGGCTGCCGGGAGTCTATGCTCCATACACCGCGGCGGAGCTTATGAGGGAGACGATATACACGGTCATCAGCGAGGGGGATGAATGAGCATGGAGAACAAAAAAAGAATAGGCTTTGCGATGTGCGGCTCATATTGTACATACAGCCGGGTGTTCGAGGAGGCGGAAAGGCTCACGGAAAAATATGAGCTTATCCCGATAATGAGCGAAAACGCAGCGGAGACGGACAGCCGCTTCGGCGCAGCCTCGGAGAACATCAAGCGGCTGATGCAGATAACCGGGCGGCACGTTGTGACCACCATAGCCGAGGCGGAACCGCTCGGCCCGCGCGAACCGATGGAGGCGATGGTCATTGCGCCGTGCACGGGGAATACTCTTGCAAAGCTTGCAAACGGCGTGACCGACACCGCCGTCACTATGGCGGCAAAGGCGCACCTGCGAAACGGACGACCGCTTGTGATAGCCTTTTCGACAAACGACGGACTTTCCGGTTCGGCGGAGAACATCGGTAAGCTCCTCAACCGCAAGAATGTGTACTTCGTACCGTTCAGGCAGGATGACGCGGCAAAGAAGCCGCGCTCGCTGCAATCGGACTTCGGACTTATCGACCAGACCGTTGAGGCAGCACTGCGCGGCTGGCAGATACAGCCGATAATAAAAAATTAGATATAAAGAACCCGCTGACGTTTTACGGCAGCGGGTCTGCTTATTTTCCAAGTCGATGTATGAGATATGGTATGGCCTGCTCGAAGTTTACGCCGTACCAGTTGGCGTTTTCGTCCGAGATGGTATATTTGATGCACTCAAGAGTGTAGTCCGCGGCGAGCGCCAAGGCGTCGGGGATACTCCAATTATTCAGCACAGCACCCGCGACGGTCGAGGCGAAGAGGTCGCCCGTGCCGTGGAACACTCCGGGGCAGCGCTCCCGGAAGTAGCTGAAGTATTCGCCGCTCGCGCTGTCGTAGGAGACGACGCCGAGTTTGTCTTCCTCAAAGCTCACGCCGGTTATCGCGCAGACGGACGCGCCGAGTTGGGCAAGGCCATGCAGGAGAGAGCGGATATATTCACGGTCGTATTCCTCGCGGTATTCCATGCCGAGCAGGAGGCAGGCCTCGGTGATGTTCGGCAGGATGATGTCCGCCCCCTGGCACAGCCGCGCCATCTCACGCGGGAAGTCCGCGTCAAAGCCCGAATAGAGCCGACCGAAGTCCGCCATTGCCGGGTCGACGATGATTTTTGCATCCTTGCCGAAGTCATCAAAGAAGCCTCGGACGACGTCCACCTGCCGGGGCGAGCCGAGGTAGCCGGTATATACCGCGTCAAAGCGCAGGCCGAGACGCTTCCAGTGCTCAGCGGTGGCGGTCATTTCGTCCGTCAGGTCGCGGAAGGTGAAGCCCTCAAACTGCGAGTGCGCAGAGAGCACCGCCGTGGGCAGCACGGCGCACTCGACGCCCATGGCGGATATGACCGGCAGCGCCGCCGTCAGCGAGCATTTGCCGATATCGGATATGTCCTGTATGCTTACTATACGCTTCATGTTTTCTCCGTCTTGACTTATTTCAAAAAGGATTATATTATAAATCTGGCATTGCCGATACTGTCAGATAAGGAAAGAATTATATAACCAGATGAAATACCAGATAGACAAAAGCTCCGGGGTGAGCGCGTATATGCAGCTGTATGACCAGCTGCGGCGGGACATTGCCCGCGGCAGCGTCAAGTACGGCGAGCGCCTGCCGTCAAAGCGGCTGCTCGCGGGGGAACTCGGCGTGAGCCTGATAACGGTCGAGCACGCTTATGCGCTGCTGGTCGACGAGGGCTACGCCGAGGCGCGCGAGCGCAGCGGGTACTTCGCGGCCTTCGGCGGCAGGGCTGAGACTTCGCCATCCCGCGCGCTGCCGGTGCAGGACACGGCGCCCCTGCGCGTACCGGAGGACTTCCCGTTCTCGGTGCTCGCAAAGGTGATGCGCCGGGTGCTGACGGAGTACGACCGGCGCATACTGATGAAGCCGCCGGGAGCTGGCTGTGCGGAGCTGCGCGCGGCGATAGCGGCGTATCTTGAGCGCAGCCGCGGCGTTGCAGTGAGCCCGGAGCGGATCATCATAGGTTCGGGTGCGGAGTATCTGTATTCGCTTATCGCGCAGCTCCTTGGCGGGGAGCGCGGCTTCGCGCTGGAAAAGCCCTGCTATGAGGTGATACGCCGGGTGTATGAGGCAAACGGCGTGGAGTGTACGGAGCTCGCGATGGGGGAGGACGGGATAATCTCGTCCGAGCTTTCAGGCTGCGCGGCGGGGGTACTGCACGTGACACCGTTCAACAGCTACCCGAGCCATGTGACCGCCCCCGCCAGCAAGCGGCACGAGTACGCGCGCTGGGCGAGGGCGCACGGGGCGTATATCGTCGAGGACGATTACGATTCGGAGTTCTCCTCGGTCACGCGGCAGATAGACACGATCTATTCTCTCACGCCGGAACGGGTGATATACGTCAACACCTTTTCAAAGACCCTCGCGCCCGCGATGCGCACGGCGTACATGGTGCTGCCGGAGGAGCTGATGGCGGAGTATACGCGCAGGCTCGGCTTCTATTCATGCACCGTCCCGGCCTTTGAACAGTATGTGTTGGCGGAGTTCATAAACGGCGGGGAGCTTGAGCGCTATATAAACCGACGCAGAAGGATACTCCGTCAGGAGAAAAAAGAAAAATAAAAGTATCCCCGGAGCTGCGGATATGCGGCTTCCGGGGCATTACTTTTATCACTTGTTGTAGTTTGCGTACATGGTGTCGGTCGCTTTGCGGATGGCGGCGGTGACGTCAGCGACCTTGCCGGCGTCCCACTCGGAGGGCTCGGCGCGGAGGAAGGAGGTTTTGTCCACGCGGTTATCGAAGATGCCGATGGGGACATGATAGATGCGGCCGTGGGCGTTCACGGTGACGGTGTTCTCGACCTCGGTGTTGTTCACGAGGTACTCCATATCGTCGCAGCCGTAGTCGCCGAGCATGACGGCCATAGGCACGCCGTGGTGCAGGTTCGAGCCGGGATCGTTCGGGTCGGCGCGGTCGGAGTTCTTGCGGCGGGATTCCTCGGGAGTTACCCAGATATAGAGGATAACGGCGTTTTCAAGGATCTCGGGACAGAACATCGGCAGAGAGTACTGATAGCCGAAGGTGCCGGTCAGCGGCATGGAGGAGCCGTCAGGTCCGCCGCGGGCGCACTCGATGATGATGGTCTTGTTCTCAAAGGACTCGGGGTACCCGGCGTGCTTTTCATCGAGCATGGCGCGGGCTTCATTTTCAAGGATCGCGGCGAGCTTTGCGCGCACACCCTCATCCAGCAGGCCGAGGCGCGGCGGGATGCCGGCGACGAGACCTGCGCGGTCATAGCGGTCAAACAGCAGCTGTGCGGCGGAATCGGTCTTGACGATGTTGCGGTTCATGAGATCGTGATAATCCTCATTGAGCAGGGCGCAGAGCGTGCCCCAATCGCGTCCGTCGATGAAAGGCTCCTCGCCGGGGTAGAAGATGCGGGGCTGACCCATGGCCTGAAGCTCATTATCGATGCGGCGCATCATGTGGACATAGGGAAAGTCATCGAGCTGGAGGTTTTCGCCGATGTGGAACTCATTCTGGAGCCGCTCGGGCTCGACGTTTGCCATGAAGTTTCTGACCTCGGACTTGCCGGAGGCGGGGAGCGCCTGAAGCAGGACGACCTTAAAGACTTTGTTTTCCATGTTGTTCTCCTTGATTCAATAAATAATATTAAGCCACTTTGTTTTATCGACCGTGATGTCCTTATGACGCAGGACATAGTCGATTATAAGCTCCGCGATCTCGGTAGGCTGCTCGCGCAGCACCCCGCACTCGGTATAGACGCCGTAGCCGCCGGCACCGGAGGCGCGGTAATTATTCATGCAGAGCGAGAGCGTGCGCGTGTCGTCAAGCTCCTCGCCGTGCCAGAGGATGGACGTGACCCTGTCGCCGACCGGGCGGCGCAGGTCGAAGGTGACATTTACACCGGAGATATAGTCATAATTGAAGTGCTGCACGATGGGGTGCAGGAAGCTTTCACTGACGGATATCCGCCCGTCCGCGACGAGGGTGAAGTATTCGGCGCTGCGTTCGAGGGCGCGCTTTAACTGTGCGCGGTTCACGGCGAGGGTCACGAGCGTGTTCGGGAAAATATAGGTCGAGACGATGTCGCGCACAGTGACGTTCTTATCAAAGCCGCGGACGGTGTTTGCAAGGCTCGCGCATGAAATGTCCGCGCCCGAGGCTTCGAGCTGCACCTGATTGAAGAAGTTCGCGATCAGCGAGCCGTTCAGCGCCATGTCGAGCGGATCGGAGGGGGTGAGCGCGGTATCAAGATGGCCGACGGGGCGGTCGAGCCATGCGGAGGTCTCCTTATCGATAGGCGCAAGATACTCCTCCGCAGCGGGGAGCGGCTGCTCCGACGGCCTGCACAGGCGGCTCTCCGCCGTGATGGTATCGCCGACTGTGACGTCCATGCGGATATATGCCGCGGCCTTGTCAGGCGGCTGGCAGGTGTAGGTGCCGTTCAGGCACAGGTTCTCGACCGGCATATGCTGGTGCCCGGCGAGGAGGATATCAAAGCCGAGCTCATTGCATATACGGCAGCCCTGATTTTCATCCGTCGTGTATAGCGGCGCGCCGGTGCGCAGGTCGTTTTCAAAGCCGCCGTGGTAGATGCAGACCGTGAGGTCGACCTGCTGCTGTTGAAGCTCCGCATAGGCTTCGGCTGCGGCGGTGAAAGCATCGGTCACGGTGATGCCATCAAGGTTTGCGGGCTGCTCCCACTGGGAGACAAAGTGCGTCGTGACGCCGGTCAGGCCGACACGCAGACCGTTCTGGAGCGTGACGACCGCGATGCGGCGCACACCCGCTATGCCGCCGATGTTTGCGCAGAGGCACACGGCGTCAAGCTCGCGCAGATAGCGCTCTATCTCGGCCTTGCCGTAGTTAAAATCGTGATTGCCGAGGGTGACGAAGTCATAGCCGCCGAGGTTCAAAAGCCGTGCCGGGACACAGTCCCCGTCACGGCGCTGACTGTAGAGATAATAGGTCAGGGGGCTGCCCTGAAGGATATCCCCGCCGTCGATGATGAGGGTATTGCCGTCGTTGGCAAAGCCGTTCATGCAGTTGGCAAGACCCGACTGCGCGCTCTTGCCGCTGGCATAGTCGACGGGGGAAAAGTAACCGTGGACATCGCTTGTATAGTATATCGTAAGCTTACGCTGCATGGTGATCCTTTCAAACCATCAGTTGACAAGGACGCATACGGTTTTGACGGGCAGAAAAACGCCCATACTGCTTCAAAGCCCTTGTCAATACACAAAGTATTGCCTGCGGGCTTTTCATTGCCTGAACGTATTTCTGCTCCGGCAAAACTGCTTGCACCTGACAGCTTTGGATTTTCGAGTGATTTTTGGCTTTTGAGACGCAGACGGGCTGACGCCCGTCAAGGCGAAAAGGGCAAAAAGCGCCGTAAAGACATGCTGTCAGGCGTGTGCGCTCTTGTCAACTGATGGCAATAATATCCCTGCGCCATGCGCAGGGATATTGGTTTTATGCGCCGTGGGCGAGCTTTCTGCGGATGCGGGTGGAGATAAACTCGATAATGAGCACCAGCACCATGAGACCCCATACGAAGGAGCCGACCATTGCCCAGCGGCGGCTGTTGAGGCACTGCACCAGCGACGCACCGATGCCGCCCGCGCCGACGATACCGAGGGTAGTAGCGTCCTTGAGGTTGATATCGAAGCGGTAGATGGTGGTGGAGATAAAGCTTGCGGTGAGCTGGGGGATGACGCCGTAGCGGATCTTCTGGAACGGCGTGCAGCCCATGGCGTCAAGGCTTTCGAGGATGTGCGTGTCAAGGTCCTCGATGGCGGTGATGTACATCTTGGAGATCATGCCTATCGAGCAGATGGACTGGGTGATAACGCCGCAGGCGGCGCCGGGGCCGGTGACGCGGATCCACATGAGCGCCCAGACGATGCTCGGGATGGTGCGGATCATAAGGATGAGGACGCGCACAACGTATGCCACGGGCTTCGGCATGATATTGAACGACGCGAGGAACGCAAAGGGGATGGCGAGGATCGCGCCGAAGAGCGTGCCGAGCACCGCGATGGCGATGGTCTGGAGCAGCAGATACGGCACGTCGGAGTCACCGGAGCCGAACATCAGATCGGTGTCCGGATGGAAGACGCCGTGGACGACGCCCTTTGCGACCTCGGTACCGGTCGCGGTAAGGCCGGTGAAGTGAATGTCATTGGCAGACCAGCCGATGAGCACCGCGATGATGAGGACTATCGCCGTGTACAGCAGCCACTGGCGCGGGCGGTTCGCGTACATTTCCGCGACGGTGAGCTTGCGGTCGAGAGTCTCTTCAAGCATTTCTATCTTGTTTTTCTTACTCATTGCGCTTCTCCTTTCAGCTCAGCTTCTTGCGAAGATATTCGCTGAAGAAGTCAATGGCAACGACGACGACGAACAGCGACAGCAGCACCATGCCAAGGCTATTGTAGTCACGCCAGCCGATGCGCTCGTTTATCGTGATGCCGAGGCCGCCCGCGCCGACGTAGCCGAGGATGGCGGAGGCGCGGATGTTCATCTCAAAGCAGTAAAGACTGTGGCTGAGATAGACGGGCAGGATCTGCGGCACGCAGGCAGACCAGAAGGCCTGAAACTTGTTCGCACCGAGAGCCTCCATGGCCTCGAAAGGCCCCATGTCGATGGTCTCGATGCTCTCGAAGAGCATCTTCGCGACAATGCCGAAGGTGAAGATCGCGATGGCGACGGTGCCGGAGAAGGTGCCGAGGGAGAAGATGAGCGCGCAGACGAGCGCGATGATAAGAGTCGGCAGGGTGCGGATCAGCGCGAGGATAAAGCGGAAGAAGCTGACCAGCGGGAGGCTGCGGTTGATGTTGCTGGAGGATAGGATCGCGACAGGCAGCGCGAGGACGCAGCCGATGACCGTGCCGAGGACGGACATCTTGATAGTATCAATGAGCGGGGAGATGACCTTCGGGAAAAACTCCCAGTTCGGCTGGAAAATTTTGGCCAGCAGGTCGAGCATCTTACTGAATTTATGTATGACGACGGCAATATCAAAGCCGGTCATCCTGAGCGAGAGCCATATGGCCAGCGCGAGCAGCACGACGATCAGCGGGGCGCGGCTGCGGCGGCGGAGAACGGAATGGCCGTTTGCAAGAGTAATGACCTGGGGCTTGAAGATCTTGTCATACAGAGTCTCTTTATAGAGAACGGCGGAGTTTTCGTTATCCATGCGCTCAGCCCTCTGCCTTGACCTGCGGTATCTCGCCTTCGCCCTCGCCCATGGTGGGAGCCTTGGCACCGTTATAGACCTCGTCTATCTGCTCCTGAGTGATGGTGCTGGCGGGGCCGTCGAAAACGATCTCGCCCGCGCGGATGCCGATAACGCGGTCGCAGTACTTGAGCGCAAGGTCAACATGGTGGATGTTGAGGAGGATGGAAATTTTATATTCCTTATTGATGCGCACAAAGTCCTGCATGACCTGCTTTGCGGTGATGGGGTCGAGCGAGGCGACAGGCTCATCGGCAAGGATGATCTTCGGGTTCTGGTTCAGAGTGCGCGCAAGCGCGACACGCTGCTGCTGGCCGCCGGAGAGCTGGTCGCAGCGGGTGTAGGCCTTGTCAAGAATGCCGACCTTATCAAGGCTTTCAAGCGCGTGCATTTTCTGCTCCTTGGAGAAGATGCCGAAGAGCACCTTGAAGAAGGGCATATCGGGCACGTCGGCAGTCAGCACGTTCTTGATGGCGGTGCTGCGCGTGACGAGGTTGAAGCTCTGGAAGATCATGCCGACCTTGCGGCGGTAGCGGCGAAGCTCCTTGCCGCGCAGGGAGTCGACCTCAACGCCGTCAACGGTGAGCTCACCCTTGGAGATATCATGCATACGGTTGATGCAGCGCAGGATCGTGGACTTGCCCGCACCGGACAGGCCGATGATCGCAACAAATTCACCCTGCTCGATCTGAAGATTGATGTTCTTCAGCGCGGTGAAGCCGTTGGGATAGGTCTTGTAAACATTCTTGAATTCTATCATGCTGCGACTCTTTTCTCTTTCAATATGGATTTCAGTTCCTATTAGCTGACAGGAAAGCACAGAAAACTGTGCTCTCCTGTCGGACAATAAGCCGCGTAAAAAGATTTAGGAAAACAGCGCCCTGTAGGGCAGGGCGCTGTTTAATTAGTTGCTTTGAGCTATCAGTCGGAGACTGCGGTCAGAGCTGCGCGGGCGCCGTCGTAGTCGGAGTCAACAGCCTTGGCATAGCCGGTGTGGCTGTAGACGGAGAAGATCGCCTGACCCTCATCGGTGTTGATGATGTTGATGAAGCAATCCTGCAGAGCTGCGACGAGCTCGGGAGTGTAGTACTGGCTCTCCTTGGAGATAGCGACGGTGTCATTGTAGATACCCTCGGTGACGCCGATGACATTCAGTTCGTTCCAGATGCTGTCGGAACGGCCCATGCCCTGCTTGCCGGTCTCATCCTGCTGATCGGTGGGGAGCATCCAGCTGGCTTCGTAGTCGTTACGGCCGTCAGCGTAGCAGACGATGATGTCGACCTGCTCAGCAGCAGCGTAGGAGAAAGCGGTGCCGTAGCCGGAGTCAAGAGGAATGACGTTGGAGAGGTCGGAGATCTTCTTGCCGTCGTAGTTTTCCATCAGCCACATGGAGGGGTAGATGTAACCGGCGGAGGAAGAGGTCTTCTGAACTGCCCACTTTGCCTTGTCGAGGTCTTCCCAGGTGAGCTCTTCACCGGCTGCGACCTTGACTGCCAGTTCCTTGCCGTACTCGGAAGGAGTTGCATAGATCAGGGAGCGGTAGTAGGTGACCTGAGGACCGTTCTTCTGGGTGGCGTTGGCTTCGCCGTTCCAGGTGGTGGGGTCGGTGCTGTCGTTGGACAGGCCGTTGCGGGTAGCGGTGAGGATGACGTCGACGTCATCGGAGTAGAGGGCGTAGGTGCCGCCGGGGAGCCAGCCGAGGTCGATAGAGCCTGCGGACATAGCCTCGCCGGTAGCATCGTAGCTGGTGCCGACGGTGATGTCTACTTCGTCGATGTCATAGCCGAGGTTTGCCATCTCAGCCTTGACGAGCTCGGGCAGATCCTTGGTACCGGTGATGATAACATCGGCGTCCTTGGAAGGAACGAACTCGAGAGTCAGCTTGTCGAAGTGGGGCCTTGCGGGCTCAGCATCGGCAGCGGGCTCAGCTGTGGGGGCTTCAGTAGCAGCGGGAGCCGCAGACTGACCGCAGGCGCAGAGGGCGAACATCATAACAAGTGCGAGAAGCAGTGCTATGGTCTTTTTCATTTCTTGTTTTCCTCCATAAAATTTATATTCATGGCCAAAGGCCGATGAACCGGATATGGGCGGCGCGGGAAAAGAACCGTGTCGGAACCGGTCATGTCCCGTACCCGTGCACAATATACCACATGTTGCGAGCCTTTACAATAGGCAGCACAACATTTTACATTTTTACCATCAAGTGACAAGGACACATACGGTTTTGACGGGCAGAAAAACGCCCATGCCGCTTCAAAGCCCTTGCCAATACACCAAGTATTGCCTGCGGGCTTTTCATTGCCTGAACGCATTTCTGCTCCGGCAAAACTGCTTGCACCTGACAGCGATGGGTTTTTGTATGATTTTTTGTTTTTTGAGACGCAGACGGGCTGACGCCCGTCAAGGTGAAAAGGACAAAAAGCACCGGAAAGACACGCTGTCAGGCGTGTGTGCTCTTGTCACTTGATGGTAGTACCATACTTTTTACTTTGCCTATGGAGACGTAGCCGTTGAAGACGGCGTGGATATCGCTGCCCTCGGGCGCGCGGTCGGGGCTGAGCTGCTCGGCATAGGGGCGGAGGATGAAGGAGCCGTCGGGCTGCTCGGTCTTGTCATAGTGGTTATCAAAGACGCACAGCGGCGCGGGGATGCGCTCACGCAGGATACCGCGGCAGTCCTCAAGCGCACAGCCGGGGAAGTTCACGTTCCATATCTCTCCGCGGCCGATAGGGGAAGAGAGCAGCTCCTCAATGACGGGAACGAGGTACTTGTCCGTCACGTCGCTGCTGCCGTCATGCTGGGAAGAAAACGCGATGGCGGGGATGCCGTTTATGAGCGCCTCCATCGCCGCGCCGACAGTGCCGGAATAGGCAATGTCAAAGCCGGTGTTGTAGCCGAAGTTGATGCCGGAGAAAACGACATCGGGCTTTACAGGCATGAGGAAGTTGACCGCGAGCTTCACGCAGTCGGCAGGCGTACCGCCGATGCTCCATGCGTCCATGACCGATACGGGGAAGGCGGGGCGGCTCACAGGGAACTCGCCGAAAATGGTGAGCTTCTGAGACATGCCGCTGCACTGGCTCGACGGCGCGGCGACCCAGACGCTGCCGAACTTTGCCGCGGCTTCGGCCAGACGGACTATGCCGGGGGAGTCGATACCGTCGTCATTTGCGATGAGGATATTGAGCTTGTCTTTCATTATATAAATGCTCCTTAGTGAATTAACGCTCTACATATTAGCACAGCGGAAAGATTTTAACAACTCCCGCCGCAGATGATACCGGCGATGCGCTCCGCACCGTCTTTAGGCAGGCAGGTGTCCTGCGCGCGCAGCATACGCGCGGCGGCGGAGGTATCATAGATGAGCCTGTCGGCAAAGCGGGCGGCTTCGTCGGTGCTGCGCGCAAAGTACGACATGCCGTGCGCGGCGAAGAACTCGTCGTTAAGAGTCTCGACGCCGGGGATGGCCATAGTGTGTACGAGCGGGACGCCGAGCACGGCGGCCTCGGAGCTGGAAATGCCCCCGGCCTTCGAGAGCAGCACATCGGCGGCGCGCATATAGACCGCGACCTTATCCGTAAACGGCACGGCCATGACGCCGCGCCCCTGATAACCGGATTCTATCGCGGCGCGCAGCTCCTCATTGCGCCCCGGAAGGACGCAGAGCAGGGAGTTTTCATCCGGGACGCGCAGGATAGAATCGCAGAGCGAGACCGCGTCGCCGCAGCCGATGCCGCCGGTCATGATGAGATATATCTTCTTATCCTCCGGCAGACCGAGCATAGCGCGGGCGTCTGTCTTGCTGAGCGGCAAAGAGAACTTGCGCGCGACGGGCATACCGGTGGTGAAGAGCCTGCCGGCCGGCAGACCGACGTCGACACAGGCTTTGCGCACCTCGTCATGCGGGAGGAAGTACCCGTCAAGCTCCGTCTTCGGGAGGAACGGGATGCAGGTATAGTCCGAGAGAATGCCGTAGCAGCGGACGGGGAAGCTCTCATGGCGGCGCAGGAAGGTCAGCGTCTCCATCGGAAACAGGTGGGAGCAGACGACCGCGTCATAGCCGTTCTCCGTCACAAAAGCGCTGAGCTGCCGCGCGTGGCGGAGGTTTGCGAGGTACACGGGGGAGGTGACACCGGTCGAGCTGTACATCTCACCGGCGTGGTACATCATGCCGAACACCTCGGGCGTGCGGGAGGAGATGCGGTTGAGGAGCTTATCGAAGCTGAGCGGGCCGGGATCGCCGAACATATGCAGCATATCGAGGAATGATGTCTCGTGCCCGGCGGCGTCCAGCGCCTCCTTGACGGCAAGCGCGCAGTGGTTATGTCCCTCGCCGGTCGAGCAGCTGAGAAGAAGTATTTTCATGCCGGAACCCTCCTGTCGATATTATCTACATTATATATGAATTGCTGAACAAAGGCAAGGCGCGTTAAGCAGATGTAAAAAATTTCGGAAACGGTGAAACAAAATGGCGGGGGAGAACATTATATATAGGTAATAGGCAACATTACATAAAACGAAAGGAACACAGCCATGAAGAAAACAATATCTCTGATACTGACGGTGCTGCTGCTCGCGGGCGATAAGACGCCCGAGGAGACGGCGAAGCTCATCCAGTCAAAGATCAGCATATATCTCGCTGAACAGGGATAAAAATTTTTTCTGATATGCGGGAACAAAAACGGGATGCGCGCCGTCATATAAGCGCAAGGATGAAGTGAAGCTGTTTTGTAACGGAAATGGTTACAAAACATATTAAGAATCCTTAAGCGTATCCGGAAAGAAGGTCGATAAAATTGTACAAAGAACGGGAAATGTCAAATAAATAATATCGTTATTTGACATAACACGGCAAATTGACACTTCAAAAATTCAAAATGGTTACAATTAGGAAAAAATAATTCGCAAATTCATTAAAAAAACTCTTGCATTTTACATAACATCGTGTTACATTATAGCTACACCGATGACCTGGGGGGAAAATCGTGAAGTATCCGGCCAAAGGTAATGTAAATTGGTGAGAATAAAAAACAGCAATATAAGGAGACGGAAAACATGAAAAAGGTTACCAAATTCTTATCCATCCTTCTTCTTGTCGCTATGTGCATGAGCCTGTTCGGCGGCAGCGCATATGCGGTGGAGCTTGAAGGTGGAAATACTTCCAGTTCTGCACCGACGGTCGTGAACGATGGCGTCCAGCTCAACGGCGACGATACGTATCTCGACGGCGGCAGCAGCAGCGGCAGTCTCAGCACTCTTGAGCTTGGGGACGGTTCCGCAGAACCGACTAAAGAGGCACCTACACCCACGCCTGCAGATCCTGTAGTAGTCAATGACACCACAAGTGTCAAGTATGACTCTCTTGAAGAGGCTCTTGCCGCAGCTAATGCGGGAGAAACACTTACGTTTCTGAAACACATCAAGAGCACCTCTGCGGTTAACATTTCAAAGGCGGTCAATATTAACTGCATCTCTGGCTGGACGATTAACGGCGGTCTGAACGTTAATGCCGATGTTAAGCTTGCCGGTATTATTGAAATGAATTCCGTGATCAGCGTCAACAACAGAACCCTTACGATTGACGGAGGCTACATAGATGCGGCAAATCGTTTCTCCGTGAACGGCGGTCTGGTTAAGATTGACAATGAAACTGTCATCTCCGGCGAAACAAATATTTTTACCGGCATGAATTCAAACCAGATTGCAATTTACAGCGGTTTCTTTAAGTATAATCCCGCTGGATTCAGTGTCCCCGGCACAGTCGTTAATGGAGATGTAGCTGTAACTGATGATAAGGGATATGGCTTCAGTGACTTCACTGGATTTGAAGTCGCGGTTGGCTCCACCAAATATCAGGCTTCCCTGAACGGCAGCTACTATGAGACTCTTCAGGCTGCATTCGACGCAGCAAAGAACAACGAAACTGTCTATGTTCTCAAGCAGACGGGCGACACCAATCTCAGCGATGCAGCGCTCAATGGCAGCAAGAACATTATCCTCAACCTTAACAACGAGGAGATTACTGCGGGCAATATCACCGTCAACACCGGCAGCACGCTGACCATCATGAACGGCTGGATTGATCAGTCCATCGAAAACCACGGTACTCTTACCGTCAGCGGCAACGCTAAAGTCGCAACGCTCAGAGTAAAGGGCGGAGCCGCCTATATTAACGGCAAGGTCGATACCCTCAACACTGACGATGGCAGCACCTACATGTCCGACAGCAATGCGAGCATCGGCGAGATCAATGTTTACAGCAAGCCTAACCTCTATATCTCCGGCGGCACCGTCGGCAAGATCAGCGCAAACACCACCGGCGCACCCAAGCTGGTCACCGGCGGCACGTGGAAAGATGGAAATGTTTCCGGCTACGTTGCAGACAGCTATGAGGCGGCGCAGGAGGTCGCAGGCGAATGGATCGTCAAGGCCAAGGGCGCGGCTCCCGTAGTGCCCACTCCCACTCCCGGCATTCCGACCACGCCACCCTCTCCGACGGGCGCACCCGTGAGCGCGACAATCACTCTTGATAACGGCACCAGAGCATATCAGTACAACCAGCTCGGCAAAAACAATCCGACCCTGCGCTTCACCGCAAACCCGGCCGGTAACGTCACCTACGTGACTGCGTACACCGCCTCCGGCGCACAGACCCTTATCGAGGGCACTCACTACAGCTACAACCGCCAGAACGGCCAGATCCTGCTCTACAGCACCTACGTTGAGGGCATCAAGGCTCAGACCGTCACCCTGTACTTCTACTTCAGCGGCGAGACTAACCCCGCATCCGCTACAGTATACGTTGTTCCTTACTACAGCCTGAACACCAGCAGCTACACCAGAAGCAGCGGCAGCACCGTGTACTTCACTCTGTCCACCGGCTCCGCTTATGGCTACAGATACGGTACCTCCGCTGACTTCTCCAAGGCAACCGCACTTCCCGCAGGCAGCTACAGCGAGACCCAGAGCGGCAGCTACACCACTCTGCGCTTCACCAACAGCTTCCTGGATTCCCTTGCAAACGGCAGCTACTACTTCTTCTACGTGCTGGATAACAACAACACCCGCGTCTGCATGAACTCCGGCAGTTCCGCCCTGCGCATCAGCGGCAGCGGCAGCCCCGTGGTACCGCCCACGATTGACGACTACATGGTCGACTACATCAGCGGCATCGACAGCTGGTACTCCGGCGATGAGAAGCTCGGCTTCAGGATCCAGCCCAACATCGGCAAGAACGGCGGCATTGCAGTCGACGGCTACAAGGTTCCCGGTGAGGACTATGTCGACCGCGGCACCGGCCTCATCTACCTCGGCATCAACTACCTCAACGATCTTGCTACCGGCTGGCACACCCTGACCGTGTACTACGACACGATGTTCCAGAACCCGAACAGGTCCATCCAGTTCTATGTCGGCCCGTCTCTCAAGGCCGTTGATACCGACAAGCACGTTATCAACAGCAGCAAGGATCTCAAGTTCGTCTGCTCCGACACCATCGACCCGAAGAACGTCAGAGTCGGCTCCGGCAACGGCTGGCTTGAAGAGGGCAGCCAGTTCACCATCAGCGGCAACGGCAGGTACATCACCCTCAAGGCGAAGTTCCTCAATGCCCGCACCGCAGGCGAGACCTACACCCTCAATGTCAAGACCACCAGCGGCGAGTGGACCAGCTGCAACTTCCGCATCCTGACCACCGCACAGGCGGCCTCCAGCCCGAGAACCGGCGATAACAGCAACATCGGCCTGTGGCTCGTGTTCATGGCAGTCTCCGGCGGCGCTGTCGCAGTCGCTCTGCCTAAGCTCAAGAAGGGCAAGGACTGATCCGGTAAATACGGAAGACAAAACAAACCAATAAATTCAGGCTCCCGGGTTTCGCCGGGAGCCTGAATTATTAACAGAACAGTAATTTATAATCCGTTGCAATATAGTCCCTTATGAAGTATAATACCAGCGCACCAAGGGGAGAGACTTCCCGGAGGTGCTGAAAGATACTAAGGAGAAGATAAAATGAAGAAGTCATTTGCAATAGTTCTGCTGCTGGCTATGGTGCTGAGCCTTGCCGCCTGCGGCGAAGCCGCCCCCGCGGCCACTCCGGAGCCGACCGCTGAACCCACTCCCGCGCCCGAAACTCTCGCCGCCGAGGCTGAAGAGCTGTTCTACAAGGCCGATTACACCGGCGCATTCGAGAAGCTCGACGCGCTTGAGACCAGCGGCATCACTTCAGTGCAGGAGCTGCTCGGTACGAGCTATTACTTCGGCCTCGGCGTTGAGGCCGACAGTGAAGAGGCAGTGGCGCAGCTGACCAAGGCTGCCGATCAGGGCGACGCGATAGCCATGTACCTGCTGGGCAATGCCTGCGCTACCGGCACCGGTACATCGAGAGATGAGGCAAAGGCCAAGGAAATGTATGCCAAGTTCATCGCCGTCGGTGAGGCCGACAGCGGCGAGAACGCGGACTCCGGCCGTATCCAGGCTTACCTTGCCGACTGCTACGCCTACGGCAAGGGCACGGATAAGGACATCGACAAGGCCGCTGCCGCCGCCGGTAAGGCCGCGTCCGCTGACCTCACTGCGTTTGACATGGTGAAGCTTGCCGGCAGCTACGTTGAGGGCGTGTTCACCAAGACCGATGAGACCGGCGACACCGCTGAAGCTGACGCCGCTGCTGCCGAAGTCACCGCCGAGGGCGAGGACGAGACTGAGTCTGAAACTCCGGTGATCCCCGCCGAGGCGGAGGAGCTTTACGCCAAGGCTCTTGACAGCATAAAGACCCTTGCCGACGCCGGCAACGTGAAGGCCAAGAAGGCTCTCGGCGACTACTACTTCGGCGGTTATGCCGGTGTTGCACAGGACTACGCCAAGGCGCTTGAGCTCTACACCGAAGCCGGTGAAAAGGGCGACGCCGACGCGCAGGCTCAGGTAGGCTACATTTACCAGTACGGCTGCGGCATCGATCCCGACTATGAGAAAGCCATGGAGTGGAACAACAGAGCCGCTCAGCAGGGCAACGCTCAGGGTCAGGCTCAGATAGGCTGGCTGTATCAGCAGGGACTCGGCGTGACGCAGAACCTCGACGAGGCCGGCAGATGGTACACCAGAGCCGCCGACCAGGGCAACAAGTGGGCGGAGGCGCGCCTTGCCGAGACCGAGGCCACCAATCCTCAGGATCTGTTTGAAGCCCACGCATAACATTTATTCGAGCTAAAAACAATGCCCGCCATCCAAACGGATGGCGGGCAGATTTTGTATAGGCTTTTTATTTCTTATATAAGAGGACCGATCTTGTTTGCCATGTCCTGTACCTCCGGTTTTATATTTGTGGTATCGTAATTCTAACTTTACCACGCTTTGTACCGGATTTCAACAAAATCCCAGGCGCTCACGCGTCTGGGATGTGTTTTTATAACATATCAGGTCTTGCGGTAGAGAGTGTAGCCGCAGCGGCACTTTATGTGTATCTTGCCTTTGCCCTTCGGGACGCGGATATATGTGCCGCAGCCGGGGCATTTGAAGAAACGGTAGCTCTTGCGCTGGGAGAAGCGGTCCTTCCACGCGGCGTACTTGTTCTTCCAGCGGTCGAGATAGGCGAGGTACGCGCGGTTTTCCATCTCGCGCCGGTCAAGCTGCCGCGAGAAAGCGCGGACAAAGGCGGAGATCAGCGAAAAGATACCGAGCCAGATAAATAATCTGCCAAGAAAACCGGGCAGGAAACAGCCTATCAGAAACCCTGCGAGACCGAACCAGAACTGGAACTTTGCCAGCTCGTCCATGCCCTGACGTCCGGAAAACAGATTGCGTAGCTTGTCCCTCATTTTGCACCCCTTGCCGGAAAGAGACCCCGGCGCTCTGAATATGAACATATTTTAAGAATTTAGGCAGACGATGTCAATAGTCCGGGCGCAATGTTTACAAATCGGCAATACCACGGGAGTATATATAAATATGATTTACTTGAACCTTTTGCACTCAGGTGGTACAATATATAAGCTGAATAGACAATATTACCTCAGGAGGTATGGATATGATAGCGATAGGCAGCGATCACGGCGGCTTCGAGCTTAAGGAAAAACTGATGGAGCACCTCAGCGAAAGAGGGCTTGAATATAAGGACTTCGGCACCTACAGCAGCGCATCCTGCGATTATCCCGTCTACGCAAAGGCGGTAGCAAACGCTGTGGCGTCAGGCGAATGCGACAGGGGCATCATCATCTGCGGCACGGGTATCGGCGTGTCCATGACCGCGAACAAGGTCCGCGGCATCAGAGCCGCCCTGTGCGGGGACTGCTTCTCCGCCGAGGCAACGCGTCAGCACAACGACGCGAACGTGCTCTGCATGGGCGCGAGAGTCGTCGGCGAGGGGCTGGCGCTCAAGATAGCCGACACCTTCCTTGACACGCCCTTTTCCAATGACGAGCGGCACATCCGCCGCATTTCCATGATCGAGGATTAAAATTTGGCAAGAGTACAGGAATTCTACAAGGGCCGGCGCAAGAAGAAAAACCTTGCGATCATACCCTTTATAGTGCTGCTGGCGCTCGTGTCGGTGACGCTCGTCACCTTCTACGGGATGCAGAAGTACGCCGTCATCACGAAGGACGGCGTCTCGGTCGAGCTGCCGATCCTTGACGACGGGAGCAAGCAGGTCACCGTGGACAGCCAGGGCAACGAGGTCGTGAACTTCGAGAAGGTCGACGCGAACATCGTTTTCGACGCGCCGGATTATTCGACAGTTCAGGCATCCGTTGGAGAGAATGTACCGGAGCTGCGCGCGATATTTGTCCCGGCGGAGAACATCACGCAGGAGAAGCTCAACGAGTACGCCGCGCGTCTGGTGCGCGGAAACGCACTGGTGCTGGAGATGAAGCCGCGCACGGGAGAGTATCTGTGGGAGTCGCACAGCAGCCTTGCCGAGGCCTACGGCCTCAGCCCGCAGAATGACAGGACGACCGCCATGCCCGATTATATCAGCGCCCTCAAGGATCGCGATATATACCTCGTCGCGCAGATAAGCTGCTGCATCGATGAGCGCCTCTCGTCGTCCTCGGCGCTCTTCAGCCTGCATACGGAGATCGGCACGAACTACCGGGACGATACCGGCAGCTGGCTCGACCCGTATAATCCGCAGGTCAGGCAGTGGGTCGCTGAGATGGTGCAGGAGCTGTACGATCTCGGCTTTGACGAGGTGGTGCTGGCGGATGTCGCGTTCCCGACATTCCCCGAGGATCAGACTGTGAATCTCACCTATACGAGTGAAATTTCCACGCCGCGCAGCCCGGAGACGGCAGTATGCGGTTTTGCGCTGAACGTTGCCGATAAGCTCAGCGACAGGGAAAAGCTGCTGTCGATATATGTTGACTCGCGTACTGCGCTCGCAAAGACCGATGAGAGCACCGGACAGAACGCGCGCCTGTTCATGAAGGTGTACGACAGGGTATATCTGAAAACGGATAAGTTCATCTACACGTATAATATCGAGGACATGGCCGGCAGCACGGAGATAGGCAATGTCTATGACAGGCTCGTCCCCGTGGTCGATAACTACACGCCAGACAACACGACGTGGGTGCTCGTCGATGTCGAGGAGGACACGACCACAAAGAAACGGTAACGGAAAAAATACTGGCACGCTGTGAAGCGTACCAGTATTTTTTGATCTGTTATTACGCGGGGAGATAGATCAGCGGATCGACGCAGCTGCCGTCGACGTAGATCGCAAAGTGCAGGTGCGTACCCTGACCGGATTCGCACAGCGCGGTCGCGCCGACAGCGCCGATGACATCGCCCGGCTCCACCCAGTCGCCGACACTGACTGCCGGAAGCTCCGCAAGGTTTGCGTATACCGTGCAGGAGCCGTCCCCGTGGTTCACGGTAACGACGGTGCCGTAGAAGTCATCGTCCACGACGCTCTCGACAGAGCCAGCGTGCGACGCGGAGACTGTGCTGCCGATCGCCGCCTCGATGTCGATACCCTCATGGGTGCGCCAGTCGCGCATGGTCACATCGTAGGCGAGCTTGTCTGTGCTGTGGGTGCGCTCAAGCTCACCCTGCACCGGCCAGACGTACATCGGCACCTCGACGGGTTTGACATCGCCCTCGCGCCAGACCTGCTCTGTTTCGTCCTGCGTCTGCGTGTCGGCGGGAGTCTTTGCGTCCCCGGCGATGACGGGCAGGGGAGTGCTCACGGGCTCTGCCGCGGCGGTTTTCTCGGGCGGGATTATGATCGTTTCCACTCGCTTGTTGTCAAAGCTTGCGTTGTTGGCCTTGCTAAGGTCATCCATAGCCTCATTTCCGGCGGCCATCATCCATGCGGAAACACCGATGACAGCGGCGCACAGGAAAAGGACTATGTAGAAGCCCTTGCCTGTGAAGAATCCCTCCAGCTTTTTGCCGGAGCTGTTGCTGCTCATAGTTACAAACCTCCGTTTAATTTTGGGTTACGACCCTATTTTTGCCTTTAAGCAGAGGTTTTATACAAAAGGCGTTGGAAAAAGTCTTGAGACTTTTTCCAACGCCTTTTAGCTTGTTATAAACGGAAAACTTATCTCTTCTTCGCAGCTTCCGCGGCGGCCTCGCGCTGCTTGCACGTCTGCTCCCATGTCGGCTTTGACGCGATCTCGGAAGCAAGCTTCTTCATTACCTCGGGTGCGTCGATCTTCTGCGGGCAGGCGCGGGTACACTGGCCGCAGCCGATGCAGGCGTCTGCGCGCTTATCCTCGGGGAGAGCGCCGTAGCGGACGAAGGGATTAATGTTGGTGGACGCGATGAGGTCGTTATAGAGATTGATGAGGTTCGGGATATCCAGCTTTTTCGGGCAGCCGGCGCAGCAGTAGCGGCAGCCGGTGCAGGGGACGAACTTCGCAAGCTTCTCCGCGGCACCGTAGACGATGCCCAACTCAGTGTCACTGAGCGGCTTTTCCTCGGAAAAGGTCTTGATGTTGTCCTGCATCTGGGCAAGATTCGTCATGCCGCTGAGCACCATTGTCGGCTGCGGCACGGTCTGGAGCCAGCGGAATGCCCATGCTGGGGTGCTCTCATCCGGGCGCGCGGCGCGCATGGCGGCCTCGGTCTCATCATCGAGCTTTGCGAGCCTGCCGCCCCTGACCGGTTCCATGACCCAGACGGGCAGCCCGTGAGCCTTGAGGATCTCGCACTTTTTCTTTGCGTTCTGAAGAGTCCAGTCAAGGTAGTTGAGCTGTATCTGGCAGAACTCCATCTTGTCCCCGCACATCTGCAGGAACTGCTCAAGCCCGTCGGCGGCGCTGTGGCAGGAGAAGCCGAGGTGCTTTATGCGGCCGTTCGCCCTCTGCTCAAGGAAGTAATCAAGGTACTTGTTCTCAGGGTTGCCGTAATAGCTCATGGAGTGCTCGTTGATGTTGTGCAGCAGGTAGAAGTCGAAGTACTCTACGCCGCACTTTTTGAGCTGTTCCTCAAAGATCGTTTCGGGGTCGAGCTTCTTCACGCCCTTGACTATCTGATGTCCCGGAAACTTATCGGCAAGATAGAAACTCTCCCGCGGGTAGCGCGCGAGGGACTTGCCTATGGCAAGCTCGGAGCAGCCGCCGTGATAGGGATAGGCCGTGTCAAAGTAATTGACCCCGCCCGCAATAGCACAGTCGACCATGCGGTCGAGCGTCTCCTGGTCGATGTCCTGCTCTCCTCCGCCGGGAATGAGCGGGAGACGCATCGTGCCGAAGCCGAGAGAAGAGAGCTTCAGCTCCTTGAATTCGTGGTATATCATTATGTATCCAGTTCCTTTATAATCGCCGCCGCGTAAAGAAATACGCGGCGGCTTATTTATATTTGGATTTTTGCTGTTACTTTATTGAGAAGAACGCGTCCTTGCCGGGGTACTGCGGCACGTCGAAGAGCTCCTCCTCGATGCGCAGCAGCTGGTTGTACTTCGCGACGCGGTCAGTCCTTGACGGCGCGCCGGTCTTGATCTGCCCCGCGTTCACCGCAACGGAGATATCGGCGATGGTGGTGTCCTCAGTCTCACCGGAGCGGTGGGAGACGACGGCCGTCCAGCCTGCGCGGTGCGCCATTTGGATGGCGTCGAGCGTCTCGGTCAGGGTACCGATCTGGTTGAGCTTTATGAGAACTGCGTTTGCCGCGCCGAGCTCGATGCCCTTTTTGATGCGTGCGGTGTTCGTGACAAACAGATCGTCGCCGACTATCTGGATGCGGTGGCCGAGGCGCTTTGTCATAAGCTGCCAGCCCTCCCAGTCGTTCTCGCCGAGGCCGTCCTCAATGGAGACGATGGGGTACTTGTTCACAAAGTCCTCCCACATGTCTATCATCTGCTCGCTCGTCATCGTGACGCCGCGCTTGGGCAGGTGGTAGCACTTGTCCTCCTCGCTGTACCAATCGCTGACTGCGCCGTCGATAGCGATCTTGAAGTCCTCGCCGGGCTTGTATCCGGCCTTTTCGATAGCGGTGACAAGCGCCTTGAGCGCGTCCTCGTCGCTGTCAAGGTTCGGGGCGTAGCCGCCCTCGTCGCCGACACCGGATGCGGGGACGACTTTCTTGAGCGTATGGAACACCTCGGCGCACATTCTGAGCGCTTCCTTGAAGCTCTCAGCGCCTATAGGCATTATCATGAACTCCTGAATGTCGACGTTCGAGCCCGTGGCGTGCGCGCCGCCGTTGAGCACGTTCATCATCGGCACGGGCAGGGTCTTCGCGTTCACGCCGCCGATGTAGTTATAAAGGCTCATGCCGGTGGCCTCGGCTGCCGCCTTCGCCGTCGCGAGGGACGCGCCGAGGATGGCGTTCGCGCCGAGACGGGTCTTGTTCGGGGTACCGTCTATCTCGATAAGCATCTTGTCGATAGAGGTCTGGTCAAGCGCGTTGAGGCCGACCATCGCCTCGGCGATCTCGCCGTTGACGTTCTCGACCGCAAGCTGAACGCCCTTGCCGCCGTAACGGCTTTTGTCGCCGTCGCGCAGCTCGCAGGCTTCGTACATACCGGTGGATGCACCGGAGGGGACAGCCGCACGGCCGACGGTGCCGTCGTCCAGCGTGACTTCTACCTCGACAGTCGGGTTGCCGCGGGAGTCAAGGATCTCGCGCCCCATGACGTCTACTATTTCAAAATACTGCTTCATATCAAAAACCTCCTCATAGGATATATGGTGATTATACCCTATCGCGCCGGAAAAATAAAGATGTTTGTACCCAGAAAATACGGAACTTAATTTTGCCATTGTGAATAAAAACGATGTATGCTTCATTGAATTGTATAAAACATATATTTAATTGTTGAATGTTTACAAATACGCGATGCTAATTTAGACATATATGTATAAATTGAATATTCAAATTGATTATAGGTGTATACAGTGATATAATGTTAACAATCCTAAAAGGATGGATGGAAAGAAATAATAATTTGGGGGGAACGCGATGAGAGACCTGAAGTACCTTAGCTTCTTTGAAAGCCTCCTCCAGGAGGCAAACAACGCCTTGATCACCCAAGCGAAAAACGAAGGCAAAGTCTGCGCTGCCTTCGTATGCGAGAACACGCCCGAGCCGCTGCTGAACCTCGACGGCGTGTTTTCTGTACGCCTGTCCGCACCGCACACGGGTTCGATGGATATTGCGACCTATTATATGACAAGCTTCCTGTGCGAGACGAGCCGCGCCCTGCTCGAGCGCGCGATAGAGGGCGGATTCAACTTTGCCGACTGCGTCATCGCGCCGGACGGCTGCACGATGATGAACCGCTGCGTCGAGAACATGGAGCTGCTGAAGACCATGGGGGAGGGGAACGATAAGTTCTTCTGGCAGTATATGGAGCTCCCCCTCAAGGCCGATGAAAACGGCGTGGCTCTGCTGAAGCTCCAGTGCGAGAACCATATCTTAAAGCCCCTGCACGAAAATTACTGCATCGATATTTCTGACGCTGCCATCAGAAAGGCCGTGGAGCAGCATAACCGCGTCTGCCGCATCATCCGTGAGATCGGCGACTTCCGCAAGGAAGAGCGCCCGCGCATCACGGGCTATGAGTTCCATGTGCTGACACTCGCTACATATCTTGCACCTAAATACCTGCTCCTCGATAAGCTTGAGGAGACGCTTGAGGGGCTGAAAGCGCGCGAGGCGGAGACCAAGCCCTACCGCGCGCGTCTTGCGATAGTCGGCTCCGAGGTCGATGACAGCGGCTTCATTAAGCTTATCGAGGATACCGGCGCTTATGTCTGCGCCGACCGTTTCTGCTTCGGCTCACTCCCCGGGCGCGACGTGATAGAGCTGAGCGACGGGGAGGACGCGCTCACCCAGCTGTGCCGTCAGTATGTGTACCGCGGCCAGTGCCCGCGCACGATGAACATGGCGAAGGTCTACGGCCGCAAGCAGTATGTGAACGACATTGCCAAGGAGTACGGCGCGGACGGCATTGTGTACGAGCAGATCAAGTTCTGCGACCCGTGGGCGTATGAGCGCCTTATGGGCTCGACGATGCTGCGCGATGACTATGGCTATCCCGTCCTCTCGGTCGACAGGCCGTATAACATCGCCTCGTCTCTCGGCCAGATGCGCACGCGCGTGCAGGCCTTTGTGGAAAGCATTGAGATCAAGAAGCTTCAGGGAGGTGCGAAATAATGGCTATTGTTGTAAACGACAGAGAGCGCATCGGTGAAGAAAAGCTCGGCGTGCTGTTTGACGGCGGCAAGGTCCGCCGCCGCCGCGAGTGGCGCGGGCTCAGGGACACGCTTTATGATTACGGCAGATGGCTGTATATCCTATCGATCCTCGCCGGGGTCATCGCAAAGCCGCGCAACGTGAAGGCCATGTTCCGCTACAGGTGGTTTGCAAACTACCTCGCCGTGCCGCATATGCTCGATAAGTTCACCATGGGGCTTCGCGATGAGCCGCTGCGCATCGTACATACCGCAATGGACTTCGTCGTCAAGGACGTCGCCATGACTATCGACAACAGCATCCGCGGCGACCGCCGCACCGGAAACGACGTTGAGTTTTCCGACAGATGCGTCCTGAGCGATGAGAACGCCATGACCGCGTTTATGATGGGATTCCCCACTTTGAAGGCAATTCTGCGCGAAATACCCACAATGTTCTCTGCAAACCTCCTGAATCAGTATTCCACTACCCACTATCTCGACGTCGCACAGCAGTTCGGCATCCCCGGCGACGTGTGCCCCATGCCTGAGGCGGAGGCCGGTATCTCCATCGACGATGACTTCCCCGTCCTCGGCAAATGCGCCGTGCAGGTAAACACCACCTGCGACGGCTCACTTATGGGCAACGGCATCATCGCAAAGCGCCTTGAGCGGGAGTACGGTATCCCGACCTTCCAGCTCGTCGCGCCGATGCGCCACAGGGAGGAGGACGTGCAGAAGTACGCCGCGCAGGATATGAAAAACGCCATTGCCTTCGTCGAGGAGAAGATGGGCGTGAAGTGGGACTGGAAGGCCTACTTCGAGTGCGCCAAGCGCGTCAACCAGACGACGCGTGACCGCTGGGAGTGGCTCGAGGTCAACAGTACGCCGTACCCGCAGTTCGTCGGAGCGGTGTTCTCGCTGTATAACGACACAAACTACATGGGCAACTGCGGCCGCTCCGCAGAATTCCCGCCGATAGACAAGAAGATAATGAAGCTCGTCCGCCAGGGCTACGAGAGAAAGACGATGATGGCACCCGAGTACCGCCACCGCTGCATCGTCTGGGGCGTCCAGCCGCAGTACGTCATCGATATGCTCAACTGGATGGTGCACTGCTGGGGCGTCGTCCCGCTGACGGATATGCTCTCCATGGTCATCAGTAAGGAGATCGCCGAGGAGGACACTCCCGAGAACCGCGAGCAGGCGTATTACGACATGGCCTATCTCACCGAGAACATGATAATGCGCAACCGCACCCACGGCGGGTACAAGGTGCTCGTCGATGAGCTGTGGGAGCTGTGCGAAAAAATGAACGCCGACATGGTAATGATGTGGGAGCACATGTCCTGCAAGGCGCTCACCGGTATGCACGGCCAGTTTGAGGAGCAGGCCAGAGAGCGCGGGCTGCACCTTGTCTGGGTCTGCCACGACCTCTGCGATCCGCGCGTGTACACCCGTCAGGCCATACGCGACCAGTTCAATGTCTATATGCGCACCGTGATGCGCGAGGAGCCGCTCGACCCGACGATCGAGGTGCTCCCGGACGAGAACGCGTGGTAATGAAAAGGAAAGGAGCTTCAGCATGAACGCGAAAAAGATACCGCTTGCGATCCTCGGCAGCGCTGCCGGGTTCTTCACCGTCACCTTTACTATATATTTCTTCAACCTCGATATGAAATTTCTCTCCCGCTTTGTCGAACCGATCCTGCTCAAGCACTATGACAAAATTCCCCGCAAACAGTACGTGTAAAAGATCACCGGAACAGGGCGCGCCGCAGCTGCGGCGCGCTCATTTTAAGCGGTATCGAGGGAATATTTGCGCCGTTCATTAAAAATTTTTAACAGACTTTTACAACGACTTGTGATTGTCTAAACAATGACGCTCCATGTACGCGACAAAATACCCAAAAGTATGGAAAATTAAGAAATTGCAACTGTTTATCTTGCATGTTCATGCCCCTTGTGTTAGAATACTGACGAAGATGTGTTACTGCTATTATGCGCAGATTGGGGGTAAGTACATGGATAAAAAAGCCAAGATTATCACGGTTGCAGGTAAAGGCGGCGTCGGCAAAACTTCCATTTCCGCTTCAATAGTCAGGCTGCTTGTCGAGAAATATCCTGACAAGAAGATACTGGCCATCGACGCGGACCCGGCTGTCGGTCTGTCCGTTGCTCTTGGCGTGGATGTAAAGCTGACGCTGGATGATATCCGCATGGGCATTGTCGACAGCGTTGAAAACGGCGAGACCAAGGAAGCGCTCGAGCTTCTCAGCGAGGCGAGATTCAGGATTTTCGACGCGCTGGTTGAAATGCCGGGCTTCGCATTTCTGGCAATAGGCCGGCCGGAGAGCTCCGGCTGCTACTGCAAGGTCAACTCCTATCTCAAGGAGGTCATCGGCCTGCTTGCCAACAGCTTTGACTACGTTGTTATCGACGGAGAGGCCGGGATCGAACAGATCCAGCGCCGTGTTATGGAGAAGGTCACGCACCTGCTGCTTGTGACCGACCAGAGCAAGAAGGGCGCACAGGTCGTCTCCACCATCAAGAATGTGGCGGATGAGCTTATCGCTTATGACAGGATAGGCATCATCGTCAACAGGGTCACGAACCCCGAGCTTGCCGATCTCATCACGGTGCCGGGCGTTGAGATCCTGTCATTCATCCCCGCGGACAGTGCTTTTGCCGCAAACGACATCAAGGGCAAGAGCGTACTTGAGCTGCCTGCGGATTCCGCTGTGCTCACAGGAGTGAAGGACGCACTCCAAAAAATAGAAATACTTTGAAGAAGAGGTGTAACATTTGAAAGATCTTAAGCATCTTATCTACTTTGAAAAACTGCTTGAGAACGCTGACAATGAGCTGGTACAGAAGGCTCAGGCCGAAGGCGATATCTGCCTCGGCTATACCTGCTACCATGTCCCCGAGGCACTGCTCAATGTCGGTAACTGCTTCTCGGTAAGACTCCGCGCACCGCACACCGGCTCCATCGACATCGCGACCTATTACATGTCCAACTATACCTGCGAATATGCCAGAGCACTGGTCGAGCGCGGCATAGAGGGCGGCTATCAGTTCCTCGATGCGATGATCGGCGTCGATGCCTGCTCCATGATGAACCGCGCAATGGAGCATTTCGACATCCTGCAGGTGAACGACAAGCCCAGCTTCTTTGTCACTCACTGCGACATTCCCTACAAGATCACCGACTACACCCTTGACTCCTATGTCAAGCAGATGCGTATCCACGTGCTCGACAAGATCACCGAGGTCTTCGGCGTCGACACCTCCGACGCGGCTATCCGCGCCGCTGTCGCCGAGCACAACGAGGTCTGCTCCATCATCTCCGAGATGGGCGAGATGCGCAAGGCTGACAACCCCGTCATCACCGGTTACGAGTTCCATGTCATCAACCTCGTTTCCTACACCTGCCCGAAGCGCCTGATCCTGCCTTACCTGCGTGAGACTCTGGCTGAGCTCAAGAAGCGCAAGCCCGATAAGGTCAGCCCGTTCCGTGCAAGAGTCGCCATCGTCGGCTCCGAGATCGACGATCCCGACCTGACCAAGCTCATCGAAGGCTGCGGCGCTCTGGTCGTTTCCGACCGTTTCTGCTTCGGCTCCACTCCCGGCCGCGAGGTCATCGAGCTCAAGGACGATGAGGACGCTCTGCGTCAGATCTGCCTGCACGTCATGGAGCACTCCGAGTGCGCCCGTTACATAGCCGACGAGAAGGTCCTCCAGCGCCGTGAGACGGCTGACCGTCTCGCCAAGGAGTATAACGCCGAGGGCATCATCTATGAGCAGATGAAGTACTGCGACTACTGGGGCTTTGAGCGCGCTCTTGCGTCCCACATCATGCACGATGAGTACGGCTGGCCCGTCCTGTCTATCGACAGACTGTACAACAACGGTAACTCCGGTCAGCTGCGCACCCGTGTTCAGGCCTTTGTTGAATCCCTTGAGATCAAACGCATCCACAAAGAGGAGGGCAAAGCATAATGGCTAAGAAGGAAAAGATACAGTACCCGAATCCCGAGTTTTTCCGCTGCAAGGACGAGATAAACTGGAAAGCGCAGTGGGAGAACCTCAAGGAAGTCGGCGCCATAGCATGGGACATGCTCAAGGCTACCGACTGGAAGCAGTTCGGGCTTGACCGCGTAGAGGACGCGAAGGCCGACGGCAAGCGCGTCAAGGAAGAGTTCGAGGCTTTCATGGCTCTCGACGCCGAGAACAAGAAGGACGTCATCCTCAACGGCGAGCGCCGTCTCGGCCGCCTGTACCGCAAGGGCGCCATGGCTACCGTCCGCCGTGAGTGGCGCGGTATCAAGGACACCGCTTATGACTTCTATGAGTGGGCACGCATGTGGGGCATGCTGCTGATGACCTTCTCCAAGGATCTCGTCCCCGCACTCAACGCCACTCTGTACTACCGCTGGATGGTCTCCTATTTCTGCTGCCACGGTTTCATGGACAAGAACATCATGGGTCTGCGCGGCTCCAACCTCCGCATGAGCCATCTGCTCATTTATGATGTGTTCCGTTACGTTGCTGAGAACCTCGTGCTCTCCGCAAAGTGCGATAAGAAGAACGGCAACTGCGAAGCCCTCAACCAGAGAACCGTCCTGTTCGATGAGATGACCATGGGTCAGATCATGGCCGGTTTCCCCGATCTGTATGGCTTCCCCCACCAGCTGCTGGCAGTGTTCCTCGTCTCCGAGATAGACCAGCTCACCTGCGTGCCTTACATTGACGCTGTTGAGTCCTTCGGTCTGCCCGCTGACTGCTGCCCCGTTCCTTCCTCCGAGTGCGGCGCGCTCGTTACCGACGCTCTGCCTCACATGGGCTCCTGCTTCCTCTCCTCCTCCATGCCCTGCGACGGCTCCACCATGGCCTCTTCTTACTACTCCCGCCGCTTCCCGAACGTTCCCGTGTTCCATCTCTGCTTCCCCGTCCGCTACATGGATGAGGAGACCGTTCAGATGGGCGCTGAGGACATCAAGGCCTGCATCAAGTTCATTGAGCAGAAGACCGGCGCAAAGTGGAATTGGGACGCTTACTTCACTCAGATCAAGCGCTTCAATAAGGAGACCGAGTACGAGCTGCAGAAGTGGGAAGTCAACAAGAGCGCTTACCCGCAGCTGCTCGGCCCGTGCTATGAGCTGTTCCGCAAGTGGAACTACGAGATGGACGGCGGCGCTGATCCCCGTACCATCAAGACCTTCGAGAAGGTCAACGACCTGCTCATGAAGGCCTACGCAAACAAGGAAGAGCCTTGGCCCGGCAAGATGAAGTACCGCGCCATCGTCTGGTCCTGCCCCGCTCACTACTACGCCAACTTCTCCAACTGGGCTGCCAACTGCTGGGGCATCAACGTCCTGGTCGAGATGGAATCCCTCAACTTCACCAAGCCTCTTGAGACCGAGGATAAGGAAGAAGCAATGCGCGACCTCGCCCGTCTGTATGAGCGTATGGTCATGCGCCGTCACACCAACGGCGGTTACCAGAACGTCGTCGACGAGCTGTGGCGTCAGTGCGAGGATTGGAACGCGAAGCTCATCATCATGTATCAGAACGTCGCCTGCAAGAACATGGCCACCGTTCAGGGCATCCTGGACGATCAGGGCCGTGAGCGCGGTTACGACCTGATCTGGGTCGAGCACGATCTTATGGACCCGCGTACCGTTTCCCGCCGCACCATGCGCGACAAGGTCAACGAGTACATGCGTACCGTCATGAAGGCAGAGCCTGTCGACCCGTCCCTCGTCGAGTTCGAGGACGAGGTATGCATGTAATCGTCGGCGCTGACTTACATAACCATCTTTTCCGCTTAGGATGCGCATGAACGCATCCTGAGCGGGAGACAGAAAAAAACAGTACCTAATTAATTCGCTACGCGAAAAGAAATAAACTGGAGGAAAGAAAAATGAAATATTTCGGCGGCTGCGACGTAGGCTCT
>ERZ857840.346-NODE-346-length-73683-cov-7.657929_pt1 | contig 73683 bp, 73 predicted proteins | sample MGYA00519760_ERZ857840 | MGnify/ENA primary metagenome ERZ857840 (study PRJEB31778, sample SAMEA3449371) | human gut metagenome | biome: human gut; feature: human-associated habitat; material: faeces | place: United Kingdom | collected 2010/2012 ... | reverse complement strand
TCTGCTTTTTTGCTCGTTTTTTCAACAGTTGCTTAAAATGTGCTGTTCCCGCTTGATCTCGTGCTGCGTTCTTTGACAGACTGAAAAAAGTCTCAGGAAAGCTAAGCTTTCCTGAGACTTTTTTAGGTTTATGCCGCTTTTTCGACGGTGTCGAGATCGGTCATGTCATACAGCGCGGTCTGGCTGCCGGCAAAGCGGTAATACGCTGCAAGAGCATAATAGCCCTGAGCCGTCGCGGTCGGGTCGAGCTTGCCGTCAGAGACGTGGCGGAAGCCGCCGCCGTCGACATAGAAGCCGCACAGAGAATCCAGCACGCTCGCGCCGTTTTTGACAAAGCGGGCGTCGTTATCCGGATCGATGCCGAGAGCGGTCAGTGCGGTGATGACCTGAGCGGCAGACTCGCTGTTGACGCTGCCGTAGCTGTCATAACCGCCGGTGGTATTCTGGAGCTTCGACAGGCAGGTCACGGCTTTATCGGCTGCTTCCTTGACCTTTGCGTCGGTCTTATAATACGCGGCGAGAGCCTGAAGCGCCATTGCAGTCATATCCGGTTCGGCCTTGTCGCCGGAGTATGCCCAGCCGCCGTCCTTGAGCTGCTTGTCGAGAATGTACTTCACAAGCCCCTCACGGCTCGTCTGCTCGACGTTCTTATCAGCAGAGGGTATATCATAACCGCGGCAGTCAAAGGCGAGCAGGGCATAGATCGCACCGCTCAGCCCCTGCTGCGTGACATAGTCCATGTCGCTCAGTGCTTTCAGCAGGTCATGCCCGCCGACATCGGTCACGTCCTTGTCCAGCGCACTGAGCACGAGGACGAGCTTTGCATTATCGGTGGCGCGCTTTTCATCGAGGCGGCCATTCTCATCGATGTTCTCGGAGACGTATTTTTCGATAGCCTTATAGTAGTCATCGAAGACCTTGCGGCCGCTGCGCGCGAGGCCGAGAATGTACCACTCGCTGCCGAAAGCGTTCAGCTCATCGCCGGGGAGCTTCTCGATGTAGTCGCCGGTCGTCTTATAGATATCGCCGAGCTCCTTTGCGGCTTTCTTGAGGATATCGGCATAGGCTTTCTCCGCCGCGAGCAGGGTGCGGTAATTCGTCACCTGCTTCTTCTCTTCATCCGTCAGGCTGTCATAGGCCTTGCGCGCGGCGGCAATATCGCCCCCGCTGCGCTTTGTGACGGTGCCGATGGCGTCGATGAGGTCAATGACATCGTCCGGGGTATATTCTCCACTGTGGCCGAGCTTGGTGTAGTCATCGGTATAGAACATCTCGATGCTGTCGCCGTCGGAGACGAAGTACTGATTCATCGTGACGCTCGCGATGCTGCCGTTGACGGAGTACATCCAACCGGAATTGGGGCCGCGGTCCTTTTCCTTGAGAGTCCCGTTCGGGCCGGAGATGGCGCTGATATATGTGCTGCCGGAGGCGGAGTAGCCGTGGCTTGCAAGAGCCTTATGCAGCACGTCGAGCGCGCTGGTGCCTTCGGGGAGCTTATCGAGTTTGCAGGAGAACCACTCGCTGCCGTTATCGCTGAGGGTGAAGTACACCGCGTAAAGATCCTCGATGGGCTTGTCGCTCGTAGGATCGGTGCCGGTCACCTGGAGCTGCACGGAGACAGGCTGGTTCACGAGCTGGCTCAGGCGCTTATCGTCCGGGTATTTCTTCGCAAGCTCCGCGAAGCGCTCGCTGGAGAGCCAGCTCGTTATAGTGACGAGCTTATGCTCCTTATCACGCGTGACGAGAAGATTCTCATGCGTGATGACCTTGGGGTTGCTGGACTTGAAAAGCCGCCACTGCTCCGCGGCCTGCCAGCCGTCCATCTCGCTCGGGGCGATGCCCTTGCCGGTCACGTCCTTGTAGTTATAGACCCATACGAGCTCGCCGTCATCATTGAGGTAGGCCTCCTGGAAAGTGTGCAGATCGGTCTGAATATCGTCGGGGCTGGTGTTGGCGTTTCTGATGCCGTCAAAGTAGTGTGCCTTGACAAGCTCCATCAGCTCAAGCTCGCGATCGATCTCCTCGTTGACGAGGGGCTGTAATGTCAGCTCGATATCGCGGGAGGCAAACTTGCCGGTGGCCTTTTCGGTTATCGTGACGGTCACGGTGACCTTGACGGGATCCTCGCCGGGCATCGGGCGCAGGACCTCGACGCGCGCGGCGTTGTTCACATCAGAGGTCTTGATGACGTCGGGGTTGCTGCTCTTGATGGTGACGGGGTAATACTTGCCGTCGATCTTGAAATCGCGCGTTGTGGGGAACTGTATCCCGCTGGAGGTGACGTTTTCGGGGTCGATCTTATTGCCGGTCACGTCGTCGGTCAGACCGGGATCCTTGAGACCCGCGTCAAGCTTTGCCTGAAGGATCTCGGTTATATCCTGCGCGTCGGGGTCGCCCTTGACGCAGACGGTGAATTCCTTCGTCACGGCAACGCCGTCGACGCTGCTGCAGACGAGCGCTGCGGTGAGCGTGACATCCTGATCGAGCTTGCCGGGGATGACAGTGGTGTTATACGGGGAGTAGTACGGATAGTAAGGCGCGGAGCCGATTTTTATGACGGAGCTGTCCGCGGAGGTCCACGTCACGGTGCACCACGTGTCGAGCGTTGAATAGCTGTAGCCGTCGTCGGGAGTCTTGCCCTCTTTGAAGGGGTACTTCGTCAGTTCAAGGCTGTCCGTCACCTCTGCGGGCACGGTGACCCGGCCGGCGGCGAGCTCGAGAGCTGCCCTGACCTTGTCAGTGTTCCAGGGGATCGTGGCGCGCAGGTCTTTTTCCGTGCTCTGCCCGTTCAGGCTGAGCACGACAGTGAAATTCGCGTATCCGGGGCCGCCGGACATGCTGTCGCTGAAATAATAATCTATCGTGCCGTCGGCAGCGATGGCAGATTTTTTGTCACCGCTCTGTACGGCTTCTTTCATCGCAAGCTCAACATCGCTTTCACCAATCAGCGCTTTGAGCATATCGAGGATGTTGGTGTCCGTGCCGTATTTGGGACGGAGATTGGACGTAAGCGCAGCTGCCGCTTTGTTCAGCGCGGCTTCGGTATCCGCTGCCTCGGCGGAGTAGACGGTGAGCTTGTAGTTACGGGTCTTGACAGCGCCGTCTTTGGTGACTGCTGCGGTGATGGTCAGCTCCTGCGTCCCGGTGTCCGGCAGGGCGACGATGCTTCCGCCGGAGAAGAGCGCGCTGTCGCTTGAATACGAGGCTGTCCAACCGTCGCCGGACTCGGGGAGAGCCAGAGAACCGCTCGCTCTGATGCAGCCGTCGGCGGGCAGGGCGGATTTGATGGCCTTGAAAGCGACGCTGAAGTCGTCCTCTTTCCAGACGGCATAGAGGCAGAAGCTCTCACCGTCTTCGCTGCCGTCCCAATAGTCATCAACGAATTCGCGGTTGAGTATACTGCCGGTCTTATACTTGACGGTGCTGCCGTAGCTGTTTTCACTCCAACCGACGAAGTCATAATCCTCACGCGAGTAGCCGCACTCCGGGATGATATAATCCATGCCGAAGTCGACAGGGACATCTGCCATGGAGCCGGTCACGCTGCTCTTATCCGAGTACTTGATGCTGAACTTTACGATGTACTGGTAATTTCTCCACCCGGCGTAGAGCGTGATCTCGTCAAGGCCGCTGAAATCCGTGGAAGCGGTTACTTTATCTGTGAGCGCTTCATCGGTATACCAGCTGTCGAAAGCTTTGTTCGACGGATAATAGTAACTGCTGAGATAAGGCAGGGAACTGTAGACCTTGTCAGGAGTGACAGTCTTGTCGTTGATGCTGGTCTTATATCCGTTCCCTACGAAGTGGACGGTGATACCCTTTTCCCAATGGGCATACATGGTGAAGCTGCCGTCATCCGCTTCCGTGAACTTGTAGGAATAGCTTATCTTGCTGCCGCCCTCGGCTGCATCATACCAGCCGAGGAATATATAGCCGGTGCGGGCGGGATCTTTAAGCTCACTGTACTTAGAGCCGGTATCGGTATACACATAGTTGTAATTGCTGCCCACGGCACAGACGCGCTCTTCGGTCAGGTCGTCATAGTTATAGTCGAGAGTGATATGTACGGGCACGGCGGCGTATACCGCTATGCTGTCATCCTCGGCGGACAACACTGCCGGTTCCTCCGAGGGCGCGGGGCTCTCGGTGGGTTCGGGCGAAACTGTGGCCTCAGGTGCAGCCGTGTTTTCCGGTTCCGCAGTGACTTCGGGCACCTCGGTGACCTCCGGTTCGGCTGCTGCTTCCGTCTGCTCCTGCGCAGGGACATCGCCGGTATCGGCAAAGGCTGCGGCGGGCACAAGGCTCAGCAGCATTATAAGCGAAAGTATAAATGACAAAAATCTTTTCATAAATTCCTCCAATAAACTTGTATGGCTGTCAACGACCGGCACAAGCTTATTCGTAGGTGATGCTTCTGAACAGTTCGGAAGCGTCCGCGCACATCCCGTTCACTTGCAAAGTCCTCTCTTTCAGATTTTATGCCGTCGCGGGAGCGCAAAAAAGCGATCCCTTTACCGAAGAGACCGCAGCATAACAACAGGACACAGGTTTCCCTGTGTCAAAAAAATCAGCCTGCTCCTCCTCGGGACGGTTGAATTGCTTCCTTCACGGTAAGTCTTCTGACTTATGGATCATACTCGGGCGCGCCTTCCCGGGATCGCTCCCAGTGACGTTGATGCGCCTTTGTCCCCAAATACAGCAGCGGGACTGCTCCGGATTCGCACCGGATTCCTTGTTAGGCCAGTCATTACAACCGGCGCCGCAAAAGAGATTCAATTACGCAGTGATTATAACATGACGGCGATGCACAGGCAAGCATGAAAAACGCTGGAATCACATTCGTGGTCCCAGCGTTTTGGTGTTGATATGTTACTGTATCCGTTCGACCTTGTCGACGCCGCGGAGGGTGTTGACGGTCTTCGCGACGGTGGCCTGAGCTTCCTTATACTCGCGTATGCTGCGGCGCAGAAGCTCCTCTTCCTTGAGGCGCTGCGCCTCGCGGCGGGCGCGGTTGGCTTCAGACTTCGCCGGATCCTCGGCGATGCCGACGAGCAGAAGCACGTCATTATCCTCGACCTTTACAAAGCCCTCGTCGACCGCAGCAAAGTGCCGCGTACCGTCAGGCGTTGTGAACTCCGCGATGCCCTGCGTGACCGCACCGAGCATGTTGCAGTGATCCGCGAGGATGCCGGTCCTGCCGTCAAGCGTCGGGAAGACAAGGCTCTCGCATTCGCCGTCGAAGAACCTGCCCTCGGCGGAAATGACTCTCAGCTTAAAGGTGCTCATGCGCGCTCACTCCGCAGCTGTTCGGCGCGCTTCTTCACGTCGTCGATAGTACCGGCGTTGAAGAACGCGGCCTCGGGGTATTCGTCCATGCTGCCGGAGAGGATCTCCTTGAAGCCGCGCAGCGTCTCGCTCAGCGGGACATACGCGCCGGGCGTACCGGTGAACTTCTCGGCGACGAACATCGGCTGGGACAGGAAGCGCTGGATGCGTCTTGCGCGCGCGACGGTCTTTTTATCCTCGTCGCTCAGCTCCTCCATACCGAGGATGGCGATGATGTCCTGCAGCTCCTGATACTTCTGCAGCGTCTCCTGCACGCGGCGGGCGATGCTGTAGTGCTCCTCGCCGACGATGTCCGCCTCAAGGATACGCGAGGTGGAGGCGAGAGGATCGACCGCGGGGTAGATGCCCTGCTCGGATATCTTACGGCTGAGAACGGTGGTAGCGTCAAGGTGGGAGAAGGTCGTCGCCGGGGCGGGGTCGGTAAGGTCGTCCGCCGGGACGTAGACCGCCTGAACCGAGGTGACGGAACCGGACTTCGTGGAGGTGATGCGCTCCTGGAGAGAGCCCATTTCATTTGCCAGAGTCGGCTGATAGCCGACGGCGGAGGGCATACGGCCAAGCAGAGTGGAGACCTCGCTGCCGGCCTGAACGAAACGGAAGATGTTATCGATGAAGAGAAGAACGTCCTTATGCTCGGTATCGCGGAAGTACTCGGCCATCGTAAGACCTGAGAGCGCGACGCGCATACGCACGCCGGGGGATTCGTTCATCTGGCCGAAGACCAGAGCCGTCTTATCCGATACGCCGCTCTCCTGCATTTCGCGCCAGAGGTCGTTGCCTTCACGGCTGCGCTCGCCGACGCCGGTGAAGATGGAATAGCCGCCGTGCTCCATGGCGACGTTGTGTATAAGCTCCTGGATAAGGACTGTTTTGCCGACGCCTGCGCCGCCGAACAGACCGATCTTGCCGCCCTTTGCGTAGGGCTCAAGAAGGTCGATGACCTTGATGCCGGTCTCGAGTATCTCGGCTGCGGGCTGCTGCTGGTCAAAGGACGGGGGACGGCGGTGGATATTCCAGCGCTCCGCGTCCTGAGAGACTTCGCCCTTGCCGTCGATGGGACGGCCAAGAACGTCGAACATTCTGCCGAGCGTGACCTCGCCCACGGGCACCTGAATGCCGTGGCCGAGAGCCTCGACCTCAAGGCCGCGGGACAGACCGTCGCTGCCGGACATCATAATGCAGCGGACGGTGTCGCCGGTAAGGTGCTGCTCGACCTCCATGGTATAGGTGCGGCCCTCCGCGGTGAGGGTCAGGGCTTCGTTAATGGAGGGCAGCTCGCCCTCGGCGAACCGAACATCGACCACCGGCCCGGAGATCTCTGTAACAATGCCGTGCTTCATGACTGATCGGCCTCCCTGCTTTTCTTATTTTTCTGCGCGCGTGCGCCGGCGGAGATCTCGGTGATCTCCTGCGTGATGGCGGCCTGACGCGCACGGTTGAACTGCTTGGAAAGATCGCCCAGCAGCTCCTCCGCATTATCGTTGGCGGCGCTCATTGCCGCCATGCGCGCGCTCTGCTCGCTGCAGAAGCTGTCGACGAGCGCACTGTAAATGTAGCCTGAGATATAGTTGCGCACGAGCTTATCGAGCACGGCCTCCATGGTCGGGACGAACTCGAAGGTCGGCTCGGGCTGCTCCTCGCCGGACTTCACGGAGAAGCTCTGGCGGCGCAGGGGCAGAAGCTGCGTCTGGCGCACGACCTCGGACATACCCTTGGAGTCGGTATAGATGACACAGAGCCGGTCGATCTCGCCCGAGGCGAAGCGGTCGAGCAGGTCGCGGGCGATCTGCTGCGCGCGGTAGGTGCTCGGGTTCTGCGCGGTGTAGCGGAAGGAGTCTGCCATGGGCAGCTTCTTCTGCGTGAACCAGCGGCGGCCGTACTCGCCGATAACGAAGAACTCCGTATCGGGGTGCTCCTCGTATATCCGCTGCGCTTCCTTGAGGACATTGTGGTTATACGCACCGGCAAGTCCCTTATCCGCCGTGATGACAAGGCAGCCCAAGGTGCCCTCGCCGTATTCGGAGTCGTTGCCGTAAGCCGTGAAGTACCGGCTGTCGACAGTCTCATCGACGGTGAAGACGCGCGTTATCTCATGGTTGAGCACGTCAAAGTACGGGCGAACCTCGTCAAGCTCGGCTCTGGCCTTGCGCATCTTTGCCGAGGAGATGAGGTACATGGCGTGGGTGATCTTCTGCGTCTCCTGAACGCTGCTTATGCGTCTGCGGATCTCGCTTGTGCTGGCCATACGATCACCGCCCGCTGCCGGCTTCGGCGCTCAGAAAGTCCGCGAGGCTGCGCTTTGCCTGCTCGAGTATTGCCTTGCGGTTCTCGTCGGTAAGGACGCCGGTGCTGCCGATATCCTGCATGAGGGCTGCGCGGGAAGCGGCAAAGTCGCTCAGCAGCTTTGCGTTGAACGCACCGATCCTATCGACGGGGAGCTGCTGCTGGATATGGCCGAGCGCAGTGACGAGCAGGACAACCTGTTCTGCCTCGCTGTACGGATGGCCGCGCCCCTGACGCAGGATGCGCATCAGGCTCTGGCCGTAGACCAGCTGCTGCTTTGTATCGTCGTCAAGGTCGCTGGAAAACTGGGTGAAGACCTCCATCTCGCGGTACTGCGCAAGATCGAGACGCAGGGTGCCGACAGCCTTCTTCATGGCCTTGGTCTGCGCCGCGCCGCCGACACGGGACACGGAAAGACCGACATTGACTGCCGGACGCTGACCGGCGAAGAAGAGGTTGCTTTCCAGATATATCTGGCCGTCGGTGATGGAGATGATATTCGTGGGGATATATGCGGAGACGTCGCCGTCAAGGGTCTCGACTATGGGCAGGGCGGTCATGCTGCCGCCGCCGCGCTCGTCGCTGAGGTGAGCCGAGCGCTCGAGAAGACGGGAGTGCAGATAGAAAACGTCGCCGGGGTAGGCTTCACGGCCGGGGGAGCGCTCGAGCAGAAGGCTCAGGGCACGGTAGGCGATGGCGTGCTTGCTCAGATCGTCATAGACGATGAGGACGTCGCGGCCCTTTTCCATGAAGTATTCGCCGAGAGCGCAGCCCGCGTAGGGGGCGATGTACTGCATGGAGGCAAAGTCGCTCGCGCTGGCGCAGACGACGGTGGTGTATTCCAGAGCGCCGGCGGCACGGAGCATCTCAGTCAGCTGTGCGACGGAGCTTGCCTTCTGGCCGATGGCGACATAGATGCACACCACATTCTTGCCCTTTTGGTTAAGAATGGTGTCGACAGCGATGGCAGTCTTGCCGGTCTGGCGGTCGCCGATGATAAGCTCACGCTGGCCGCGGCCTATCGGGAACATGGAGTCAATGGAGAGAATGCCCGTTTCCATAGGCTTATCGACCGGCTGACGGTCGATTATGCCGGGGGCGGGGTTCTCAATGGGCCGGTAAGCGTCGGCGGTGATGGGGCCTTTGCCGTCTATCGGCGCGCCGAGCGCGTCGACCACACGGCCGAGGTACGCGTCACCTGCGCCGATACCGGCGGTCTTGCCGGTGCGGCGCACGGCATCGCCAGCGCGGACGGCTTCATAGTCGCCGAAAAGGATGCAGCCGATACGGTCTTCCTTCAGATCCTGTACCATGCCGCGGATGCCGCCCTCGAAGAGCAGTATCTCGCCGTAGGAGGCGTGCTCAAGGCCGCTGACGTATGCGATACCGTCAGCCACGCGCAGGACAGTGCCGACCTCGTAGGCCAGAACTTCCGGAACCCAGCTCTTGACGGTGTCGCGTATCAGAGGGATAACATCCTGCCCGCCTGCGGATATCGAGGCGAGCTTTTCCTTGAGCTGATCGAGACGGCCGCCGGTCGTCCAGTCGATGACCTCGGTGCCAAGCTCGATGCGGAAGCCGCCGAGGATGCTCTTATCCTCGCTCCAGCTCAGCTCAACACTCTGCTGGTATTTCTTTTCAAGAAACGCGGTCAGCCGGCTGCGCTGCTCCTCGCTCGGAGGGCAGGCACTGCGCAGGACGGCCTGCAATTTCACATCGGGTGTGCTCATTACTTGCTCTCCCCTTCAACCGTCTTGAGGAAATCGTCATAGGCGGCGCTGGTGTGCTCGTTCACGAGCTTGTCCATAGCGGCCTCGGCAATGGCCACGGCCTCGCGGTTAGCGTCGTCAACGATCTTCTTGCGCTCACGCTCGCCCTCGGCGCGCGCGGCTTCGATGATCTTATCGGCCTCGGCCTTGGCGGTGGCGCGCTGGCGCTCGGCAAGCGCGGAGGCTTCCTTAGCGGCGCTCTCGCGCTGGGCGGTCAGCTCATTATCAAGAGCGGCGACACGCTCGTCCGCGCTCTTGACCTTCTCCTCGGCCTCGCGCAGCTTGGCTGCGGCGTCATCGTCAATAGCCTGATAGTGCTGCTCACGCTTGGCCATGAAGTCCTTCACGGGCTTGAACAGGAGCAGATACAGGCCGCCGACAAGGATGGAGAAATTGAAAAAGTGGAGCAGGATCTGCTGCCAATCTATGTTCAGAGGGATATTCATAATGTCCTCCGTTTATTAAAGCACAAAGATGATAAGGATAACTGCCAGCAGGGCGTAGATGATAGCGGTCTCGATAAAGACAAGGCCGAGCATCAGAGTGGTACGGATCTTGCCTTCGGCTTCGGGCTGGCGGGAAATGCCTTCTGCGGACTTTGCGACCGCAAGACCCATGCCTATTGCACCGGCACCGGCTGCAATGCCTATCGCAAGGCCTGCGCCGTTGGACTTACCGACAACGATCTGAGCGTCGGCAGCGGCGGTATCAGCGGCGGCTGCGGTATCGGCAGCGGCGGCGTCATTATCGGCGTATGCGCTGACAGGAGCGACAAGGATCATGCACAGCAGTGCGATCATAAGAGCTGCAAGGAACATTGCGGCGTTTCTTTTCTTGGTGATGGTCATTTCAGATTTCCTCCTAAATATTTCTCAGGTTTCTCAGGCTTTTGCGGTTTTTTCCTTTTTGGGCAGCGGAGCGTTCAGCTCGCCGTAGAACATTGTGGTAAGCAGAGTAAGTACGTATGCCTGGATGAGCGCGTGCAGCAGCGTGAACAGCACGCCGACCACGACCGGCAGGACATAGCTCATGGAGCTGTAATAATACACAAGCTCCGTCACGAGAAGGCCGCTCAGCAGCGCGCCGAAGAGACGGAAGCTCAGCGACAGCGGCAGCGAGAACTTCTTGAGGCCAAGGCCGATGCCCTTGACGCCGTTGCCGAGAATGCCGCCGGCGAAGATCACGAAATAGGACAGGACGCCGAGAGAGATCGCCGCGTTGACATCGGACAGGGGAGCCGGCAGGGATATGGAGTGCCCCGCGGTAGTGAGGGCCTGAAAGCCGAACAGCTCAAATATCGTGCCGACGAAGATATACACGCCGGCGCCGAAAGCGTACACGCCGAGGAAGCTGTTGCGGCGGGGACTGTTGGTCTTCGCGAGGTTGTCAAAGGTCGACACCAGCAGTTCTATCGCAGACTGGAACTTGCCGGGAACCATCTTGAAGCGGGGTATGGCAAAAATGCGGATCAGCAGCGCCGCGAGCAGGAGGCATCCCGAAACGACCATCGCGGAGATCATCGCCGGGGAGACGCTCATCAGCCCGAAGAAGCTGCATCTGTTCTCCTCATGGAGAACGGCGTCGCGCATCATTACCTTGACTGTTTCGCTCTTTTCCGGCGACGGCACGACGAACGAGCCGACGAGGAAAACAAGAGTGATGATCAGCCAAACAATAAGGAAGCGCGTCTTTTCTTTCTTTCCCATGTTTTTATCACCTTCATTTTCTTGCGTTCTGCGACAGCAAAGCCCGGCAAAACGGACTGCCGGGATATAAGCTTGCAGCCAGGAAAAATACTCCCTGCTACAGCCCCTTAGTATATCCATAAGAGGACCAAAAATCAAGTGGCACAGCAGAGAATTTGTTTAGTTTTATACAAAATTAACAAACTTTTCGCGCCCGTTATTGCCGCTAAAATCAACGACTGTTGAAAGATTCAAAATTTTTGAGGAATGTTCGGACATTTATAAAACAAATGTTGGGGGCAGCTGCCCGGAGGGGGTGACTGCTCCCAACGATGTCAATGTATGTTCCGTGCGGATAAATCAAAAATCGAAGAGATTTATCTGGCTGGTCTCGGGCATATCGCCGAGAGCGCCGAGCGCCTTGAGCTGTTCAAGATGGCTCTGGCTGACCTTGGGGCAGGCGCGGCCAAGCTCCTCAATGGAGATGAAGCGCGCCTCGCGCTCCTTGCAGCGGGCAAGGTCGAGCGCGGCGGTCTCGCCGAGGCCGGAGATCGACACGAACGGCGGGCGGAGCTTGCCGTCCTCGGTGATGAGGAACTTCGTCGCATCGGACTTATAGAGGTCGATGGGCGCAAACTCAAAGCCGCGCATATTGAACTCATAGACTGCGTCCAGCGTGACGAGCAGATCCTCCTCGTTCGCGGTGAGATTCGGGCGGCGGCGCATTTCGTTTATCTTGCGGCGCACGGCGTCCGCGCCGCCGGTCATCATCCCGGCGTCGAAGCCGCCTTTCTGGCTGCGGCGGTAGAAATACGCGCTGTAGAACGCGAGCGGCAGGTGGACCTTGAACCACGCGATGCGGAAAGCCATCATGACATAAGCCACGGCGTGAGCCTTCGGGAAGAGGTAGGCGATCTTGCGGCAGGACTCGATGTACCAATCGGGCACGCCCCTGTCGCGCATCTGCTGTTCGGCGTCGCCGGGAAACTCCCCGCTCTTCTTGACCTTGCCCTTACGCACGGCCTCCATCGTCTTGAATGCGAGGGACGGCTCGATGCCGACGGAGATAAGGTAGAGCATGATATCGTCACGGCAGCCGACGGTCTCGTTGACGTTTGCGATGCCGTTTACGATGAGGTCATGGATGTTGCCCGCCCACACGTCGGTGCCGTGCGAGAAGCCGGAAAGCCTGATGAGCGTATCGAACTGCTTGGGCTGGGTGTCGACAAGCATCTGGCGGGTGAAAGGCGTGCCGAATTCCGGGATGCCGATGGAGCCGGTCTTGCCGATGATCGGATCGTCGTCCGGCAGGCCGAGGACGGCGGGGGAGGTGAAGATCGACATCGTGTCCGGGTCGGAGAGGGATATCTGCTGTGCGTCGACGCGCTCGCCGAGCTGCTCGGACATGTCCTCCATCATGCGGATCATGGTCGGGTCATCGTGGCCGAGCTCATCGAGCTTGAGGAGGTTTGCCTCCATGCAGTGATATTCAAAATGCGTGGTGATTATATCGCTGTTCGGGTCATCCGCCGGGTGCTGCACGGGGCAGAAGTCCGTCACGTCCATGTCCTGCGGGATGACGACAAGGCCGCCGGGGTGCTGGCCGGTCGTGCGCTTGATGCCGACAAGCCCCTGAGCGAGACGGTTCTCCTCGGCCTTGGTGGCCTGCATACCGTGCTCCTCAAGGTATTTCTTGACGTAGCCGTAGGCGGTCTTCTCGGCGAGGGTGCCGATCGTCCCGGCGCGGAAGACGTGATCCGAACCGAAGAGGACTTCGGTGTATTTATGCGCCTTGGCCTGGTATTCACCGGAGAAGTTAAGGTCGATATCGGGCGTCTTTTCGTTGCCGGGGAAGCCAAGGAAAGTCTCGAACGGGATATCGAAGCCGTCGCGCCGCATGCGCGTGCCGCACTCGGGGCAGTCCTTCTCGGGCATATCAGCGCCGCAGCCGTAGCTGCCGTCGGTAATGAACTCGCTGTGGCAGCACTTGGGGCAGACATAGTGCGGCGGCAGGGAGTTGACCTCCGTGATGCCGGACATATAAGCGACGATCGAGGAGCCGACGCTGCCTCGGCTGCCGACCAGATAGCCGTTTTCGAGCGAGTTCTGCACGAGCTTCTGAGCGGACATATATATAACGTCATAGCTGTGGTCAAGGATCGTGTTGAGCTCAATGTCGACGCGCTCCTGCACTATCTTCGGCGGGTTCTCGCCGTAGATGCGGTGCATCTTGGTATAGACGAGATTCTTGAGGTCCTCCGCCGAGTGCTCTATCTTTGGCGGGAACAGCTCCTTCGGCAGCAGCTCTATCGGCTCGACCTGATCGGCGATGGCGCGGGTGTTCGTGATGACGACTTCCTTTGCGGTCTCCTCGCCGAGGTAGGCAAACTCCGCAAGCATCTCATTCGTCGTGCGGAAGTATATGGGGCAGCTGCGGTCGGCGTCGGTGAACTTCTTTGCCGACTGGAGTATCTTGCGGTACTGCTCGTCCTCGGGGTCGAGGAAGTGGACGTCGGACGCGGCGATGACGGGCTTGCCGAGCTCGCGGCCAAGCTCAAGGATAGTGCGGTTATAGTCCTGCAGCACCTTGACGTCACTGACTGTGCCGTTATCGACGAGGAAGCCGTTATTGCAGATGGGCTGAATTTCAAGATAGTCATAGAATGAAGCTATCTTCTTAAGCTCCTTCTTGCTCGCGCCCTTCATGACCGCGCCGTAGAGCTCGCCCATGCCGCAGGCGGAGCCGACCAAGATGCCCTCGCGGTGCTGGATGAGCAGGCTCTTCGGTATGGTCGGGTTGCGGTGGAAGTACTTGAGATAGGACTGGGAGATCATCTCATAGAGATTCTTGAGCCCGGTACGGTTTTTCACCAGCAGGATCATGTGATAGCTCTTGGCGACGTCAGTGCGCTTGAGCTTATGGTAGATGGTCTCTATATCGTCAACGGTCTTTGCGCCCTGCTGATGGAGCATCGGGAGAAACTTCCCCATCATGCGCGCGACGACCATAGCGTCGTCCGAGGCGCGGTGGTGGTTAAACTGCGGCAGGCCGAGGTGGTTGGAGACGATATCGAGCTTGAAGCGCTTGAGCTCAGGCAGCAGCGCCTGAGACAGCGCGAGCGTATCGAGGAACACCGGAGAGAACTTCAGCCCCTGCCGGTTCGCCGCAGCGGTCATAAAGCCGACGTCAAAATGCGCATTGTGCGCGATGATGGGACGGTCGCCGATGAAGTCGATGAACATCTGCATGGCTTCTTTTTCCTTGGGCGCGCCCGCAACGTCGCTGTCGCGGATGCCGGTGAGCTGAGTGATGTCCGGCGGGATGTGGCGCTCGGGGTCGACGAAGGTGTTGAACACCTGCTTTATCTCCGAGCCGGAGAAGATGATGGCGCCGATCTCGGTCATGCGGTCGTTCATCGCGTTGAGGCCGGTCGTCTCTATATCGAAGGCGACAAACTCCGTATCGAGCGGGAGCTTGCTCTTGCCGATAACGGCGCTGTTGCCGTCCATGTCGTTTACGAAGTAGCACTCCTCGCCGTAGATGATCTTGACGCCGTGCTTCTTGCCGGCCTTCCACATATCCGGGAAAGCCTGCGCGACGCCGTGGTCGGTGACGGCGATGGCGGGCATGCCCCAATAGGCCGCGCGCGCGACGATCGCATCAGGATCGGTGAGCGCGTCGAGGGTAGAAAAGCGCGTGTGCATATGCAGCTCGACACGCTTCTCCTCGGCATTGTCGGGGCGGATATAGCGCTTGCCTTTCATTATATTGCGCGGGTCGAGCACCATATCGTCATCATATTTGGAATAGATTATCTCGCCCTGGACGACGACATGGTCGCCTTTTTTGACCTTGTCGATAATGCTCTGGTCGTCCTCGGAGCGGAGAAAGCGTGAGACGCGCACGGAATTCGTGCGGTCGGTGATATCGAAGCAGAGCACGGCGCTGCCGCGCTTTGCGAGGGTGCGGCTCGTGACGTCCACAACGTCGCCCTCGACGGTGACCTTGCCGGATTCGAGCGTGAGCGTGTTCATCGGGACGGGGCGCTGCTTTATCGCCCTGCCCATGAGCACATCGCCCGTGGGCTTCGCGCCGCTCTGCGGAGCATTCGCTGTGACGGCGGGGGTAGATGCGCGCACCGTGCGCGGATAGTCCGGCACGATGCCGACAGCACTCAGGCCGTAGTCGTCCCGGATGCGGCTGCTTATAGTGGCGATGTCAACAGGGGAGGGCATGGACGCAAACCAGGCGCAGATGCTCAGGGTCATTTCACCTGAGTCCACCTGCACCTCGGTCACATATGCTTTATCGAGCCCGCCCGCGGAGCCTGCAAGGCTCGCGCAGCCGGGGAAGATCGTCAGAAACGGGGTATGCTCGCTCATGCCTTGCCGTCCGTTCCGTCGCTGTTAATGAGGTCGAGCAGCCGGTCGCACAGCTCCTCATACGGATATGTACCGAGAACCTGACCTTTCTTGAACAACAGCCCCTTACCCTTGCCGCCGGCAATGCCGTAATCGGCTTCGCGCGCTTCGCCCGGGCCGTTCACGACGCAGCCCATGACGGCGACGGTGATATCGCGGTCGAGCTTGCCGACGCGCTTTTCAACCTCAGTCGCAAGAGAGATGAGGTCGATCTCCGTTCTGCCGCAGGTCGGGCAGGAGACGAAGCGCACGCCGCCCGGACGCAGCCCCGCGGCCTTGACGATGGCGATGCCGGCGCTGACCTCCTTGACGGGGTCAGCCGTCAGGGAGACGCGGATGGTGTTGCCGATGCCCTCGCACAGAAGCGTGCCGATGCCGACGGCGGACTGAATAGTGCCGTTCCACTCGGTGCCGGTCTCGGTGACGCCGAGGTGCAGGGGGTATTTGAAGGTCTCGGCGGCGAGGCGGTAGGCTGCGACGGTGAGCGGCACGGAAGAGGACTTCATCGAAATGCAGATATCGTCAAAGTCATAGCGCTCGAGCAGCTCCGCATGACCCTTAGCGCTCTCGACGAGAGCTTCCGGACAGGGGTGGCCGTACTTTTCGAGCAGACCCTTTTCGAGGCTGCCCGCGTTCACGCCGATGCGGATGGGGATATTGTGCCGGCGGCAGGCCTCGGCGACTGCCTTGACGTTCTCGGGCGCGCCGATGTTGCCGGGGTTGATGCGGATCTTATCGATGCCGCGCTCGGCGGCTTCGAGGGCGAGGCGGTAATCAAAATGGATATCCGCGACGAGCGGGACGCTCACCTGCTCCTTTATCGCGGAGACGGCCTTGGCCGACTCCATATCCGGCAGCGCGATGCGCACGATGTCCGCGCCCGCGGTCTGCATGGCCTTTATCTGCGCGACCGTCGCGTCAACATCCCAGGTCTTGGTGTTGCACATGGTCTGCACGGAGACGGGCGCGCCGCCGCCTATCTCGACGCTCCCGGCCTTAATTTTCTTTACTGTGTCTCTTTTATTCATTATCTCGTCACTATCCTGATTATATCGTTGAACATTATGACTGCCATCAGCCCCAGCAGGAGCACCATGCCCGCGGCATGGATATAGCCCTCATACTTCGGGTCGAGCTTCTTTTTGCTTATCGTCTCGATGATCCATGTCACGATCAGCAGGAACACTCTGCCGCCATCGAGCGCCGGGATCGGCAGCATATTCATTATCGCGAGGTTCACCGCGATGAAGGCCGTGAAATAGAAAATGCTGTAGAGCGCGTCGGCGGTCGACTCTGCCTGCTCGCCCGTCTCGGCCATCATATCGACAATGCCGACGGGACCTGCCATATCCTTCATGCCGACGTCACCGCGCACGAGCTCCTTCAGGCCGAGCCAGACCCAGCGGCCGAACTCCATCGTCGTGTTCCATGAGTTCTCAAGCTTTACGCCGAGGGTGGCCTCGTCATAGCCGAAGTAGAAGCCGTACATCTTCTGCGTCTGGCCGGGGTAATCCAGCGGCGTGAGCGCAAAATTCTCGAGCTTCACCTTTTTCCCGTCGCGGATGACGACGAGGTCATAGGTGCCGTCGCCCTGACTGAGAAAATCGCTGACGTCGTAATACTGATAGATACGCTGGCCGTCTACCTTATAGAAACGGTCGCCGACATGGAGCCCCTCGCTGCTCTCATATGGGCAGCCGTCCATGAAGCCGGTGATCTCTGCGGAGCGGAAAGCGTAGGCATTGGAATAGAGGATGATGACTATCAGCAGGCCGAGCAGAAAGTTCATTGCCGCGCCCGCGACGAGGATGATGATGCGCTTCCACGCCGCCTGATTCATGAACGCGCGCGGATCGTCGGACGCTTCGTCCTCCCCGGCCATGGCGCAGAAGCCGCCGAACGGGATGCAGCGCAGGGAATAGACCGTCTCGCCTTTCTGCTTTTGCAGGATGGCCGGACCCATGCCGAGCGCGAACTCCTCGACTTTGACGCCGCAGGCCTTCGCCGCAGCGAAGTGCCCAAGCTCATGTACGCCGACGAGCACGCCGAAAAGAAGTATTGCCAGTGCGATGTAAAGAACAGTCATTTACCGAAATTCTCCATGACATAGGCTCTGGCGGCGGCATCCGCCTCCAGGACGGTTTCCAGATCGGAAGCGTCGACCGCTCCCAGCTTTGCCACGGCTCCTGCCGCGGCGTCATAAATGCGGTTATAGCCCAGCTCGTGACGCAGGAACATACCCACGGCGACCTCGTTTGCCGCGCTCATCACGCAGGGAGCCGTGCCGCCGGTGCGGGCGCAGTCCATTGCGAGACCGAGGCAGGGGGCCTTCTCAAGGTCGGGCGCTTCAAAGGTGAGGTCGCGCAGCCTGGCAAAATCAAGATGCTCAAACATTGAGGCCTTGCGCTCGGGGTAGGTCAGGGCAAGCTGGATGGGAAGACCCATGTCGGGCACACCGAGCTGCGCGATGACCGTGCCGTCGACCAGCTCTACCATAGAGTGTATGACGCTCTGCGGGTGGATTACCACCTGAATATCATCGGGCGTGACGGAGAACAGGTGCATGGCCTCGATGAACTCAAGCCCCTTGTTCATCATAGTCGCACTGTCAACGGATATCTTCGCGCCCATGCTCCAGTTGGGGTGCTTCACGGCCTGCTCGGGAGTGACGTCCTCAAGCTCGCTTCTCGCCTTGCCGCGGAACGGACCGCCGGAGCCGGTGAGGAGGATCTTCTTGAGCTCGCCCTTCTTCCTGCCCATGAGGCACTGGAAGATGGCCGAGTGCTCGGAGTCGACCGGAACGATCTCCGCGCCCTTTTCCTTTGCGCGCGCCATGACGATATCGCCCGCGCAGACGAGAGTCTCTTTATTCGCAAGGGCGATGCGCTTTTTCGCGTCTATGGCGGCGAGGGTCGGACGGAGCCCGACGGAGCCGGACACGGCGGTCACGACGCAGTCGGTGCCGTCCATGCAGGCGGCTTCGATAAGCCCGTCCATGCCGGAGCCGACGCGGATATCGGTGTCCGCGACGGCGATTTTGAACTGCTTTGCCGCCGTCTCGTCATAGACAGCGACGAACTTGGGATGCAGGCGGCGCGCCTGCTCTTCGAGCATGTCAATTTTTCTGTTCGCCGTAAGCGCCGCAACGGGCATGCCGATATGCTCGGCAACGGCGATGGTCTGTCGGCCTATCGAGCCGGTGCAGCCAAGGATCGAAATGGACTTTACCATTCTATTTTCCTCTTTTTCTGATGTATTGATACGCAGAAGCTTATATTCTCAGTCCTCTGAGGTATGCTTTGTGCTCATCGCTTACGCGGTAGCTCTCAATTGATTTCTGGATAGATTTGTTGTGTGTCCATTTATCGAGCCGCCGGTTTTCAATATACGGCAGCGCGGCGTCATACTGCTTTGCAAGCGCCGTCGCGAAGAACCAAGCCTGCATCATGCGCAGGTAGTATTCCTCACTGCGGATATCGGCGACCCAGTCGAGATACTCCGTCTCAAACTCCGCGTCCAGATAATGCGTCATAAGCATCTCCATGCCGAAGCGGCAGGTGTAGGTGTGCTCGCTGTCCATCCAGCGGCGGATGTTCTCTATTAAATCTGCCGGGTGCTTTTTGAAAGGGAGCGGCCGTATAAGGTCGCAGGTCGCCCAGTTGTCCACATAGGGCAGGAAAGCATCGAGCGCGGCAACGGCTTCGGAATAGTCCTTTATCTCGTTTATGAGCATGCCGTGCAGGTCGTTCTCATCGAAATATTCATGCGGCAGCGTGCGCATGAAACTGGCTGCCTCCGGCGTCCCGGCAAGCTTCCTGGCATAGCCGCGGATGGCGGGCTTGCGGATGCCGATGATCGTCTCTTTCGGGACGGTCGGCAGCAGACCCGCGTGGAAGTCCCGGTACTTCTTATCCTGAAGCGCGAAGAGCTCAGACTGTATCGGCGTCACGGGTTCTTCACCCCGCCGTAGCGCCGGTCGCGGCTGTTATAGACCGCAATGGCCTTGTCAAGCTCATCCGTGCCGAAGTCCGGCCAGAGTACGTCGGTGAAATAGAACTCCGAATAGGCGCACTGCCAGAGCAGGAAGTTCGAGATGCGCTGCTCCCCGCCCGGGCGGATAAGCAGGTCGGGATCGGGGATACCGGCAGAGTAGAGGTAAGAGCCGAAGCGCTCTTCGGTGAGTTCGCCCTCGGCCTTGCCCTCGGCATAGTCCTTCGCGTAGCGCGCGGCGGCGCGGACGATCTCATCGCGCCCGCCGTAGTTCAGGCAGATGTTCGCCTGAAAGCCGTCATAGCGCGCGGATATCTCCTCAGTCTTGGCGACGAGCGCCTGAAGCTCAGGCGTAAGCCCGTCGACATCGCCGAGGACTTTCATCTTTATATGGTCGCGCTCCATGGTGTCTATCGCTTCATGCAGGTATTTGCCAAGCAGCTTCATGATGGTGGAGACCTCGTCGCTCGGTCGCTTCCAGTTCTCGGTCGAGAAGGCGTACACCGTGAGATATTCTACACCTATATTTTTGCAATATGTTGCGATTTTGCGAAAATTTTCCGAGCCGACCGCGTGACCCGCAGTCCTCGGCAGGCCGCGCTTCTTTGCCCAGCGGCCGTTGCCATCCAGAATGATGGCAATATGGCGGGGTGGACGGGCGTTTGCCCGTTCCCCCGCCTTATTGTTCAGCGTTTCAGCCATATTGTCTCCGTCAGATCTCGGTCAGTTCTTTTTCTTTCTTGGCGCAGATGCCGTCGAGCTCCTTGATATAGTCGTCGGTCAGCTTCTGGATGTCCTTCTCGGCAATCTTGTAATCGTCCTCGGTGATCTCGGAGGCCTTCTGCTGCTTCTTGAACTTATCGATAGCGTCGCGGCGGATGTTGCGGATTGCGACCTTGCTCTCCTCAACGTACTTCTTGGTCTGCTTGATGAGGTCCTTACGGCGCTCCTCGGTCAGCGGAGGGAAAACGAGGCGGATCATGCGGCCGTCGTTCTGCGGATTGATGCCGAGGTCGGAGGCGAGGATGGCCTTTTCCAGAGGCTTGAGAAGGCTCGCGTCCCAGGGCTGGATCAGCAGAGAGCGGGGGTCGGGGGTCGCAATGGTCGCGACCTGCTGCACGGGAGTCGGCACACCGTAGTAGTCGACCTCAATCTGGTCGAGGACGGACGCGTTGGCGCGGCCGGCGCGGATCGTTGCGAGCTGAGTGTTCAGCGCTTCGCAGGTCTTTTTCATTTTGCTTTCAAATTCTTTGTAGTCAGACATTGTGTTTCCTCCGTTTATATTATCAAGTTTAAACTTTTACGATATTGTCAACCGACGGTCGTGCCGAGAGCCTCACCGGAGAGGGAGCGGCGGATGTTCTCGGGCTGCGCGAGTGCAAAGACGATGACGGGGATGGAGTTATCCATCGCAAGGCTCGTGGCGGTGGTGTCCATGACCGCGAGGTGACGGGCGAGGACCTCGTCATAGCTGATGCGGTCGAACTTCTTCGCGTCAGGATTCGTGCGCGGGTCGGAATCGTAGACGCCGTCGATGTTTTTTGCGAGGAGGATACCGTCGGCGTGTATCTCCGCTGCGCGCAGGACTGCCGCCGTATCGGTGGAGAAGAACGGCGCACCGCTGCCGCCGGCGAAAAGGACGATGTTTCCATCCTCCATATACTCTATGGCCTTGCGGGTATCGTAGCGCTCACCGACGCCCTGGATATCGACCGCGGTCATGACGCGCGCCTTTGCGCCGAGCTGACGGAACACGTCGCACACGGCAAGGCAGTTCATGCAGGTGGCAAGCATGCCCATGCGATCGGCGCTCACGCGCTCGACCTTGCCTGCGCCGTCCTTGACGCCGCGCCAGAAGTTGCCGCCGCCGATGACGATGCCGACCTGAGCGCCATCATCGACGCAGCTCTTGATAACGGAGCAGACATGCGAGATAAAATCAAAGTCAAAGCCGGTCTTCTTATCTCCGGCAAGCGCTTCGCCGCTTATCTTGACGACAACTCTTTTATAAGCAAAGCTCATACGATTTCTCCTTATTTAAATGTCGAGTATTCCAAGTATCACTATACCCGCGACGACGAGCGCTATCGACAGATAGTGCTTGAGCGAGAGCTTTTCCTTGAGGAAGATGCGGCTCCATATGACCGAGGCCACGCAGTACGAGGAGATGATGGGCGCAGCGAAGGCGACGTGCTGGGTATCGGCAAGGGCGTAGATATAGAAGAATTGGCCGATGGTCTCGAATATCGCGCCGGTGTACTTCGGGGCTTCCTGCCTGAAGATGAGCTTCTGCTTCTTTATGCCGAGGGTGTATACCGCGCTTGCGATACCGGCGGCAAGGAAGGTCAGCTCGTAGGCAACGTTTGCGGAGTCCTCATCAAGGACTTCGAGCACGCGGCTGTCGGCAAAGGTGCCGAGAGCGTCAAGCAGGCAGTAGATAACGGGGAGGAGGATGGCGATCCAGCTCTTGGCATAATACCGGTTGGATTCATCCTGACGCGCGCGGCGAAGCTCGGGGTCCTCATTCGCTTCGGTCAGACCGAGGAAGAACACGCCGAGGCAGACGAGCGCGACCGCGACGAGCGCCACGGGGGGCAGATCGTCACTGATGCCGACGGTCGCAAAGGTGAGCACGGCGACGACAGCGCCGGAGCTGTTGCAGATCGGCGAGGATATCGAAAGCTCGATATACCGCAGGCCGACATAGCCGATTGCCATGGAGAGAATGTACAGTATCGAGACAGGCAGATAAGTCAGGATGACGCTCCAGCTTATCTCAACGCCGCCGATAAAAATTTCATAGCAGGCGTGCAGACCCATGACGCCGCCGACAGCCGTGACCATTTTCAGGTGACTGTATTTATCGGTCTCGGACTGGCAGCCTATTTTGGAGAATAGATCAGAGCCGCTCCAGCAGAGCAGGGCAATGACCGCAAAGGTGAACCACATCGGAAAATCACACACCTATCCATAATAATATTTCAGTATGGATTCTACCACAGTACGCCCGGTTTGACAATTCCCAAATGACAAATTATGCGCCGGTGCCGTGATATACTCCGGGCATGAAATATATTTACATAGACAGCCTGTTCTTCCTGAGCCTGTTTACGGACTATCTCCTCTGCCTCATAACCGCGCGCATATGCAGGATCTGCCTGAGACGGCGGCGGTACCTTGCGGCGGCGCTGCTCGGCGCGGCGTACTCGGTTTCGGTGTTCCTGCCTGACTTAAGCTTCATGGCCTCGCGGTGGATGGAGCTTGTGTCGGCGGCGCTGATGGGGCTCATAGCCTTCGGCGGGGAGCGGCGCATGTTCCGGTGCATGGCAGTGTTCCTCGCCGTGTCCGCGACCTTCGGCGGGGCGATATGGGCACTGAGCCTGCAGACCGGGGCGCTGCCGGTAATTGACCTGCGGCTGCTGATAGGCTGCTTTGCGGTGTGCTACACGGTGCTGAGCATCATCGCCCGCTCCCGCTCGCGCGCAGCCGACCGGCGCACAGCGGCGATAGAGCTGAGCCTGAACGGCCGCCACTGCTGCTTTACCGCGCTCATCGACAGCGGCAACTGCCTGTCCGACCCCGTGACGGGGGCGGAGATAGTCGTGATCTCCCCGGGCGCGCTGAGGCCGCTGCTGCCGGAGAGCGCGGCGCTGCTCGAGATAGCCGATCCCGTGGAGCTTGTGACCGCCGCGGGGGAGAGCCCGGAGCTTGCGGGACGGATGCGGCTGATCCCGTTCTCCGCTCTCGGCGGGACGGGGCTGCTGCCGGTGTTCAGGCCGGACAGCGTGCGCGTGGACGGTGAGGAACGCACGGGGCTGCTCGCGGCGATATCCGCCGCAGCAGCCGGTGACGGCTTTGAAGGAATTTTATAAGGCAGCGCCGCATAATACGCCTGCGGCATCTGACGGATAATTTGCGCCCTGATTTAGTCACTTTTTCTTGAAATACACAAAGTATTCCTGCGAAAAAGTGCCGTCATCAGAACACAAATTCTCTCGCCAGCTGCTCTTGCCGCATTATGCGGCGCTGCCTTGGAGTGCTGTTTTGAAAGGAGACGGAATTATGCTTTGTAAGCCACAGATCATGTTTATACACGAAAGGATCCTGTCGATCCTTGGGATAGAGCCGCCGCCGGTTTTTTACATCGGCGGCAGCGACACACTGCCGCCGCCCCTTCCGCGCGCCGAGGAGGAGAGCGCCATTGCCGCGCTCGACGACGGTGATGAGGCCGCGCGTCGGCTCCTCATCGAGCACAACCTGCGCCTTGTCGTCTACATCTCAAAGCGCTTTGAGAACACCGGGATAAACCTTGAGGATCTGATATCCATCGGCACGATAGGACTTATCAAGGCCGTCAACACGTTTAACTCCCGCAAGAACATAAAGCTTGCGACCTACGCCAGCCGCTGCATCGAAAACGAGATCCTGATGTATCTGCGCAAGATCGGCAGCCAGCGCACGGAGGTGAGCTTCGACGAGCCGCTCAACACCGACTGGGACGGAAACGAGCTGCTGCTGTCCGATATCCTCGGCACGGACGAGGACGAGGTCTGCCGCCCGCTCGAGGACGACGCGGAAAAGCACATACTCATGGAGGCGATAGGTACGCTCAACGAGCGGGAGCGGGAGATAATCATGCTGCGCTTCGGGCTGCTCAGCGGGAGAGAGTACACACAGAAAGAGGTCGCGGATATGCTGGGCATTTCGCAGAGCTATATAAGCAGGCTGGAAAAGAGGATCATCGACCGCCTGCGGCATGAGATGCTGCGGCTGCTGCAATGCTGAAGAGGTAATCGTATATCGCAAAAGACGCACTGCAAGTCATGCTGCAGTGCGTCTTTTTTACAGTTAATCTCTGAAATCAAAAAGCTCCTTGGGTTTTACCTCAAGCACCTCGCAGAGCTTGAAGATAACGTCAAACGACACGCCGACGTTGCCGAGCTCTATGGCGCTGATGTGGCTGCGGTCAATATCCGCAAGCTCGGCAAGCTGCATCTGCGTCAGCTTTTTACGCTTACGGTAGTATACGACGTTGAGGCCGAACTTTTCATATAAAGGCTTATACTCAGGTTTCATGGCAGCATCTCCCTACCATTATTTTAGGGAGAATCTCAGATATATAAACCTTGTTAAAATAGCGTAACGATGTTGACACAAGTCAAAATACGCGCTAAAATGTTGAAGAGATGCAGAACCTCGTTAAAAACGAAAAAGTCCGCGCTGTGTGGGGCGCGGACATAGCTGCATTATTCTTCTATGAACTCTATAACATCGCTGACGCCGCAGTGCAGGAGTTTGCAGAGCTGGTTCAGAGTATTTGTGGATATGCTGTTGCCGCTTTTGATGGAATAATACGTGGCGCGGGAAAAGCCCATTTGCTCCAGGCGATAGGAGCTTATACCTTTTTCTTGCATTGTCCGGAATAGCGGTGCGTAACTTATCATTTCAAAAATCCTCATGCAGCTGGATGCTTCTGCATTTAATATAATGAGGATTTTCGGGGTTGAATATGTACGAATATCCGAGTATAATTATAGGGAAATGTGGGAGAAAGGAACAGGGTAGATGCCGAATTATGAAAAAATGTACGCAGTCCTGTGCGGAGCGATAGACGAAGTGATGGATGAGCTTGCCCGGATCCCGCTCGCAAGCCCCGCCGTCGAGTGCCTGCACTCGGCCTTGGAGCAGGCGGAGGAGATATACATCCGGACGAGTGTTTACACCGCCGAGAGGGACGGCAACATCATAGAGCTCAGGTGCGACGCGGAAAGCCGGGAGTGAAGCTATTTTCGGGCGTCGGGAGAATTTAATCGGTTGATAAGCAGCGGATAATCTGTTATAATAGGCCGAACGGCGGGGAATCCGCACTCTGCGGATGAGCCGTGATACCCCGGCGGGAGGTCAGGACTATGGCTCTGGATAAAGAGTTTTTCGACTCCGTCAATATCGACGTGGTCAAGAAGAAATATTATAACGCGAATAAGGTCAACGCCCTGCTCGGCAATATCCAGCAGCAGGCGGAGACCATGGGGCAGGAAAACGAGCTGCTGCGCACCCAGCTTGAGGCGCTCAACGGGCAGAAGTCCGAGATAGGGGACACGCTGCTTTCGGCGCGCGCCCTCGCAAAGAAGATCGAAGATCAGGCACGCGCGCAGGCCGAGGAGACGATACGTCAGGCACAGGAGAAGGCCGACGCGATAGTGCGCGAGGCGGAGCACAAGCGCCGGGAGCTTGCACAGCCCCTGCCGGATCAGCAGGAGTATGCCGCAAAGTGCGTTGAGAACTGCCTTAACAAGCTCAAAAAGCAGCACATTGAGGCAATCGAGATGCTCAACAATGAGTGGCAGGATTTCCTCTGCGGGCTGATGCCGGAGGAGCACACCGCCGGGGTCGAGCCTGAGACACCCGACGCGGAGGCGCAGGAGAACACGGAGGATATGCCGGAGCTTCGGGAGCGGGTCAACGCGATAGCCAAGGAACTCATGGAGATCCTCGATAAGAAACAGTAAACAGACGATAAAAGATGGATGCAGTTCATTCAGGACTGCATCCATTTTGCATATAGAGCCAAGTTAATTTTTGATTTCCACAGGAAGCCCGGCTTCGGTAAATTCGTTTGCTATACGCCCGGCGTAAGCGCGGCAGGGTGAGTCGGCCTCGGGCAGAATGATCGTGAAGCTGCGGCCGAGATAGGGCTGCCCGGTCAGAATATCGTGCAGTGCGTCGAGGTTTTCGCCGTACCAATCCTGCCAGAGCATGGCGCGGCGCAGGACGGAATACAGCTCGCGGCGCTCACGGCAGGCAGAGAGGTCGAGCGTCACATGAGGGTGCAGGGCGTTGAGCAGACCGAGACAGCCGGCGTTGACGTCCCGCCATGTCGCTTCAAAATCACGCGTGTACCACGGGTCGGCGACGGCGTCTCCGGGACGGCCGGCGTACTCGAGCAGCAGGTGAAGCTTGCCCTCGGGGTCGCCGCCGAAAGCGCGCGCCATATTGCGCATGTTTGCGTCGTCCATGCCGATGAGGAGATCGTAATTATCATAATCGTCCGGTCTTATGCGCCGCGCGGTCTTGCCATCGCAGCCGATGCCGTGCTCGGCGAGCTTGCGCCGTGCGGGCGGATAGACGGGGTTGCCGAGCTCCTCGCTGCTCGTCGCGGCGGAGGCGATATCGAACTGCGCCGCGAGCCCCGCGCGGGCGCACATATCGCGCAGCACAAACTCGGCCATCGGGCTGCGGCAGATATTGCCGTGGCACACGAAAAGTATTCTGGTCAAGTAAGATCAGCCTCCTATAAAAGCCGTAATCAGAGTAACTTATTATATACCATCGCGGCGATTTTTTCCATACAAAAATCGAGCCCCGCTGCGGCAATGTGCAGATCAGACCGTTTAGCCTACGCCGCCGTCCATGAAGGCAAAGTGATTTCCTTCAAAATCATCGCAGGTCAGGACTTTGCCGGTCTCCCTGATCTCAAGACTTCTGGCGACCTTGACAAGCTCGTCCATGCCGATCTCGCCGCAGACCCGGACTACCCATCCGGCGTCGGCGTCGGACAGCAGAATAATATCCTGCTCTAAAGTATACTCATCCATGCCGATCTCCGGCCGCGCGTCAAAATGCTCCGTACAATGAAAGCGCATCACGTCAACGCCCAGCTCGTCCCAGTGCTCTTCGATGATCTCCTCCGGTGTGTAGTAAAGAAGCAGAAGAGCACCGCCGTCACTGAACTGCGACATATAATATGTTTCAATCAGCAGGGGCTGCATCATGTCCTGATAGGCAGGTATTTTGGATTGGGGCGGACCGCTGAAGGCAAGCTTCTCGGCTGTTAAGCGGCTGCGCCATGATCCATCCTTCAGCGAGGCCATTTCATCCGGCAGCCAGCTTGGCCGAAATTCTATCTCTTTGCTCTCGGCCGTTTCAGGAAATGTGACAGCAAGCTTTGCATCGCTCCATTCAACATACCCGGTGGGGCCTTCCTCCCAGCTGATGCGGAAGGTCTCGCTCTTCTTCGGGACTCTATGTGTCATAGAGGAAAAGGCCGCATACGCCGCAATGCCGAGTGACAGGATCAGGGCGGCGGCCAGAGCAAAGCTGATGATGCGTTTTGTCTTGAAGTGTTTTACTTGTTTTTCATCGAAATAACTGTTTCCGGCCATGACTACATCCTCCTCATGAATGCCGTTCATAGCGCGAAGAAGTGTCAGCGAGTTCAGCATAAGCCCTCCTCCTGTAAATAGTCGTGCAGCTTCCTGCGGGTACGGAACAGGGTGCTTTTGATCTTCCCCTGACTATAACACAGCTTTTTGGATATCTCAGGAATGGGCACGAGATACCAGTACCGCAGGATGAAGATATTCTTCTCGGACGCAGGCAGTTTTGAAACGAAGCTTCCGATTGCCGCTTCCAGTTCTTTTGCGTCCAGAGCCTGCTCCGGGCTTGCCCCGCCGGGGATGCACTCTTCAAGTTCTTCTAGTGCGAGGGTCGCTTCTCCTCCTCCGCGCTTTATTCTGTTTTTTGCCTTGATACGATCAATAGAAATGCTTCTGGTGATACGGCCGAGAAATGCGGATAATACCGGCGGGCGCTGGTCGGGCATCAGGTTCCAGGCGCGGAACCAAGTGTCGTTGACGCACTCTTCCGCATCCTCAGCTATGCCGCAGATATTATAGGCAATGGTGCGGCAGTATCTGCCGTATTTCTGATTCGTTTCCGATATGGCCAGGTCGGAACGCTGCCAGTACAGATCGACGATCTGTTTGTCTTCCATACTGAACCTCCTTTGTATAAGAGCTCTCACCCATAAATACGACAAAAAACGGAATAGGTTTCATGTTTAGAAAAAGCAGCTCCGGGGACTTTGCTCCAGAGCTGCTGTATATATGGATTTCAGTTAACGTTCTTACCCAAGGATGATATCGCAGATGCGGTCGACGTCGGCGGTGCTGAGACCGGCATAGAGCGGGAGAGTTAGGACGCAATCGGCAATGTGCGCGGCGACAGGGGTCGCGGCGGGATCGAAGCCGGGGCGGCCGCGGTAGCAGGCAAATGAATTGGTGATGGGGTAAAAATACTTTCTTGCGACGATGCCGTGTGCGTTCAGGCGGTCAAAGACCTCGTCACGGTCATACTTATAGCCGTCGAACACGACGGGGAAATAGGCATAGTTCGAGCGGACGCCCTTCTGCGGCGCGTTGAGGCGGATGCCGGGCACACCGTCAAGGCGCTCCCAATAGCGCTCGTCGGCAAGCTTGCGTTCGGCGATCCAGCCGTCTAGATGGCGCAGGTTGCACAGCCCCATCGCCGCGCAGAACTCGTTCATCTTCGCGTTGCCGCCGACGTACTCGACATCCTCCGGCCCCTGAATACCGAAGTTCTTGAGGTCGTGGATGCGCTGCGCCAAAGCTGCGTCCTTGAAGCAGAGCGCGCCGCCCTCAATGGTGTTGAAGACCTTGGTGGCATGGAAGGAGAACATGGCGGCGTCGCCGAAGCAGGCGGAGCTGATGCCGTTTTTCGTCACGCCGAAGGCGTGGGCGGCGTCATAAATGACCTTGAGGCCGTGCTTCTTCGCGATGCGGTCTATCTCCTCCACATTGCAGAGGTTGCCGTAGACATGCACGGGCATGATGGCGACGGTCTTATCGGTGATGAGCGACTCGAGCTTACCGGCGTCGATGGTATAGTCAGCCGGGTCGATGTCGCAGAACACAGGGGTGCAGCCGCAGCGGACGATCGCGTGCGTGGTGGAGGCAAAGGTGAAAGGCGTGGTGATTATCTCGCCCTTGAGCCCCATGGCTTCGATGATATTTTCGAGCGCGAGGTGGCCATTCGTGAGCAGGGCGACATTCTGCACGCCGAGGTACTCCTTCAGCTCCGCTTCGAGCCGCTGGTGCTTTTCACCCATATTGGTGAGCCAATGGCTGTCCCAGATGCTGCGGATCTCATTGCAGTACTCCTCAAACTCCGGGATGGACGAGCGGGTGACATTGATTATTTCGGACATATCTTACTCCAATCTGCCGCGGATGCGGCCACAAGGAATTTATCTGCGGTTATCCTCGCGCAGCGCCTTGACCGCCGAGGCGATAACGATGAACATCAGCACCGACAGCGGCAGGCCGATGAGTATCGCAAGCACCTGCACGGCGCTGAAGCCGCCGACCTCGAGCAGCACAAAGGTGATGACGCATATGACGGCTGCCCAGAACACACGGCACCAGCGGGGAGACTGAGTGTCGCTGTCGGCATGGATATAGGTCGTCTCCGCGGCGACATAGGCGCTGGAGTCGACGGTCGTTGCCATGAACACGAAGCACAGGATCGCGACGATGACCATCATGAGCTTGGGGCAGGGCATGGTCTCAAGTATGGCGAGGATCGCGGCGGGCTGGCCGGAGCTCTGGAGCACGGAGGCGATATCGGCGATGCCGCCGGTCTGGATCTTGATGGCGTAATTGCCGAGAGTGGACATTGCGACCCAGCAGCCGAGAGAGCACCAGACCATCTGCCCCAGCGCGATCTCGCGCAGGGTGCGCCCCTTGGAAACGCGCGCGTTGAACACGCCCATGAGCGGCATATACACGATGAGCCACGCCCAGTACCACACCGTCCATGTGCGGACAAACTGCCCGTCGCCGTAGGGATCGGTATAGGTGATGAGGTGGACGAAGTTCTGGATGTACAGGCCGAGGGCGTTGACCTCGGCGCGGAGAACGTTGAACACACCAGCGAGCACGCCGACGAAGAGCATGAATGCGAAGGCGAGATAGACGTTGATGTTGCTGAGGTTCTTGATGCCCTTTTGCAGGCCGAGATAGACGCTGGTGCCGAACATGGCGACCCAGATGGCGAGGATGATGATCTGCAGCGGCTTTACATATTCATCCGGGATGCCGAAGATACCCTGCAGCAGCAGGGTCAGCAGCGGCATACCGAGACCCATTGAGGTGACGGGCGCGGCGATAGCACCGAAAGTGCCGAAAACGTCGATCAGGCAGCCGGAGAGCCTGTTGCAGCCGGACTTCAGAACCGGGGAGCAGGCCGAGCTCATGCTGATCTGGCTCTGGCGGCGGTTATAGAGCATATAGCCGACGGCGACGGAGGCGGGCACGTACAGCGACCATGCGTTGAGCCCCCAGTGGTAGTGGGTGTACATCGCGGCGTACTCATAGGCCTCAATGGAAAAGGGCTCGGCATGGAAGGGAACGGCGGTGGAGGAATATATCGTCGTCTCGATGAAACCGAAGACGATGAGCCCCGCGCTGCAGCTCGTGGTGAACATCATGGCGATCCATGAGAACTTGCTGTACTCGGGCTTTGCGTCCTCCCCGCCGAGCTTGACCTTGGCGTAGGGGCCGAAAGCGATCCACAGCGAGAAGATGAACGCCGCAAGATTCGAGGCGACGAACAGCCAGTCAAACTGCTTGGAGAAGAAAGCGTAGGTGCCCTCGACCGCGGCCTGAACAGATTCCAGACTCACGGAGACGAGGATCAGCACGGCGGCGATGATGCATACGACGGGGAAGAATCTTTTTTTATCTATCTGCGGATGCAAGGTGCATCACTCCAATCTCTGTGTTTGTCCGGCTGGGGATCATTTACCCGCCAGACCGTCCTCATATACCTTGCGGAGGTAGTCGAAATCATCATAATAGATGAGGACGTTTTCGCCGCGGTCATTCGTGATCTTCACGGTGTCGTTGACCTTCTGGATAAAGCGGCAGGTCTCCTCGATATTGTCGGTGTCGAAGAGAATATCGCCGAGGGGCTGGTACTTCGTCAGCTCGTCGCCGACACAGGCGAGGGAGTCGACCGTGACGCCGGGGATGGCGGCGATCTCGTCAAGCCCTTCGATGGAGGCGATGACGCCGTCGTTATTCGTCCAGAGCATATAGCTCGAACCGCAGCGCTTATAGGCCTTGGTCTGGGACGGGGGCAGCATTGCCGGGTCATTGCGCCTGCCGAGGGCATAGTCGACGATCCATGCGACGGTGTCAAAGCCGAGCAGGCTCTTGATGGGGATATACATCATGTCCCCGTCAAGGCGGTAGCCCATTTCGATTATGTAGAAGTGCCCGTCCTCATCGAGCATGACCTGAACCCAGCCGATGCCCTCGCGGCAGCCGACGGCCTTGAGGACTTTCTGGATATGGGGGTCGATCTCGGTGACATAGCGCTCAACATTGTTGGAGACGGTGGAGGTGATGGAGTAGCAGTTCTTCGGCTCGCCGGGCTGGGAGTACATCGCGCACAGCGCCATAAGGCTTATCTCGCCCTCGGCGAAGGCATAGAAGCTATACCACTCCTCGCCGTGGAGCATACGCTCGACAACGAGCTTAGGGCTTTTGGACATGGAGCGGGCGAGAGCGCAGGCTTCAAGCAGCTCCTGCTCATTATGACAGTAGCTGATGCCGCGGTTGCAGCTGAGGTCTACGGGCTTTACGACGACGGGGTACTTCACCGCGTCGAGCTCCGCGCGCGTCGGGGGATCGGAGAGATAATAGTCATCGGGCAGCGGCGCGCCGAGGGAGCGGGCGAGGCGCTTGAAATCGTCCTTATCGCGGGAGAAGTGCCATGCCTCGGGCGTGCAGTAGCACGGCAGACCGAGACGGCGGCAAAGCTCCATGCACATCTCAAGGTTAAACTCGCTTATGCCGCAGACGACGGCGTTGACGCCCTCCTCGCGGCACTTGGCTTCGAGGGTATCGAGGTCGCCGGTGTTTATCATCCAGTATTCGTCGCTTATCTGCTTGCCGAGAGAATGCTCCGGCTCGTTATAGTCGGTGACGATGGTATGTACGCCTATGCTTTTGGCATAGCGGAGCATTTCGCAGGTGCCGTAGCTCGTGCCGAGCATCAGTAGTTTTTTCATGTTGAGTCCTTTCAATCAGTCGACGGCGACGCTGTACCAGCTGTCGTCGGCCATATATTTTTCAGCGTCCTCGCGGGTGGAGAAGTTCATAACAAGCGTGCCGATGGCCTTGTTTGCGCCCGAGAAACGCTCGACGGCGTCGCCGGGCTTTACCCAAAGGTCGCGCTGGACGACGGCGCTCTCAAGCTCAGGAGCGATATCGAGTGCGCGGAAAATACCGTCGCGGCCGCTGTGGAGGATGATCTCCGTCCAGTGCCCGTTATACACGGGGTCGCGCATCTCGTCCACCGGCAGACCGACGGCGGACTTGACGGCGTTTGCGACGAGGTTCGTTTCCGCGGCCATGCTCAGCACCTCGCTCAGGCGGTTGCCGCCGCCGCGGGGGGAGACCTCCATTATGTAGGTCTTGCCGTTCGTGCCGAGGCGCGTCTCTATATTATAAAGACCGGTGCCGAGACCGAGCAGCGTGATGAGCCGCTGGAGCTCGCCCCTCAGCTCCGCCTGCGCCCATGCGGGCATAGTGGACGGCCATGCGTAGGCCGCGGGGGTATAGGGATTGTCGGCATGCGCGTCGAAGTGCTGCTCGTCAAAGGAGCAGTAGCGCAGCACGCCGTCAACGGAGAAGCAGTCGGTATCCGAGGAGAAGCCCTGCTGGGTGATGAACTCCTCGATTATAAAGTCACCACAGATCGAGAAAGCCTTGGCGTGCTCTATCGCGGTGAGGAGCGCGCCGGGAGAATCCACGCGTGTGACGCCCTTGCTGCCGGCGGAGTCTACGGGCTTTACGATCATAGGCCAGTTGAAGCCGGCGGAGTCGGAGAGCGCATCGGCAGGCTCGGTATAACTCTTTGCCCAGGGGACATTGAAGCCGTTCTCGGTAAGGAAGCGGCGGAAGCGCCCTTTGTTCTGGAGGATGGACACGGCTTCATAGGAACCGGCAAAGGGCAGGCCGAGCTTTTCGGCCACATAAGCCGCCGTCACGACGCCGGGGTCGCAGGCGAAGGACATGATGCCGTCTATACCGAGCTCTCGCGCGGTACTGAGGACGGCGTCCTTATCTATGATGCTGACGTTGCGGTATTCATCGGAGTGCTTATGGGCGATGTTATCGGGCAGATAGTCACAGGTGATGACATACAGCCCCAGCTTGTGGGCCTCTTCTATGACGGGCAGCAGGTACTGTGCGCCGCCTAAGAGCAGCAGCTTTTTCATGGGATGGGCTCCTTTCGCGCTCATTCGTCATAGCCCTGCTTCCGGCGGTAGAGCCGGTGCAGCGCGGGAAACAGGCACTTGACGGCGTTATTGATGCGGAAGCGCAGAGGCTTCGTTTTAAGCAGCTTGTTATACGGCGGGCGGCGCAGCTCCTTGTCCTTCCCCTGCGTGTAAAGAAGCTGGAACTTCCATTTGAGAATGTTGTCATCCACAAGGCGCAGCACATCCGGATCGGTGACGTGAGCGCGGTAGGCTTCGTGCATCGCGACAGCGCCGGTCATGAAGCGGATGAGCTTATCATAGCGCCCCTCGACGCCGCTGCTCCAAGACGCGTCGTTGCTGCAGATGCGGTAGGCGGACATCGTGCGGGCGATGAAGCGCACCGGGCCGTTATGGCGCAGCCATATGCCGTAGGGGTAATCGCCGAAGCCATACTCGGCGGCGATATAGTAGAAATCGGGGGGATCGGCCAGAAGCGGAGTTTTGGCGAGGAGCGAACTTGTGTGCCACGCGGTGCTCATGCCGGGGAGGATGTCTTCAAACTCAACATCGCAGTCCCCGCCGCGCTGCACGAGCTCTTCGTCCGGGCGGCTGCCGGTGCAGTAGTGCAGGAGCGTGTTGTGGACGCAGGCGGAATACTCCGGGTGCGCTTCGAGAAAATCGACCTGACGCTGGAGCTTGGTGGGGTCTGTCCAGTAATCGTCCCCTTCGCAGAAGGCGACGTATTTGCCGCGCGCGTTCGGGAAGAACACGGCATAGTAGATGTCTATATCCTGCGAATACAGGTTCTTTTCCTGATAGAACGGGCGCACGATGTCCGGGTACTTTTCGGCGTACTCGCGGATGATCGCGGCGGTGCCGTCGGTCGAAGCGTCGTCATTCACGAGCAGCTCAAAGGGAAAATCCGTCTGCTGGGTGACGATGCTCTCGAGCGCGTCGCGGATATATTCTTCGTGGTTATAGGCCGTACAGAGTACGGAAACGAGACAGTCTTTACTCATTATATGACCTCGGATAAATTATTCCTCCGCGGCGCGGCCGGTGAGACGGCGGAGCACATCCAGCATGAAGCTGAAGCTGTCAACGCGGAAGATAACGGAGCCGCCGACATATATCGCAATGCCGAGCGGGACCTGAATAAGCAGAGTGAGCCAGTCGCTCAGCCCGAGCAGGCTGATCGGATAGATGCAGACGCCCATCAGGCAGGCGAGCAGTAGCGCGGGCAGGATATCCCGCAGCTGCTTTGTCAGCTTGTACCCAAGCAGCTTACGGTTCGGCCACGCGTTGATGACGAGGGAAATGAGCCCGGAGACGAACTGACTGACGGCGACGGCATAGACGCTGATGTTCATCGCGGCGAAGATAAGACCGATGCCGACGAGCTCCTTGATTATTTCGAGCTTGAGGAAAATGTCGCTGTGTCCCATGGCCTTGATGGCGTTGAGGTTTGCGGTGTGCAGCGGATAGAAGGCGTACATCGCGCAGAAGACCTGCATATACGGTACGCATGGCAGCCACTTCTCGGTAAGCAGGAGACGGATGAGCGGTTCGGCGCACACGGCCATGCCCATCATGAGCGGCATCATGATATAGGAGCTTGTTTTGATGGCGCGGCTCGTCATCTCGCGCACATGGTCGCGGCTGTCCTGCTCGGCGGAGAGCACGGGCAGCAGGACGCTGTCGATAGAGGAATTGATGTTTTCAACGACGAGCAGACAGAGTTGGTCGCCCTTGTTATAGAAAGCAAGGTCGGACGAGGTGTACTTCAGCCCGACGACGAGCTGGGATATCTTGAGATATATCGTGTCGAGCAGCGCGGAGACAAGGAGCTTCCAGCCGTAGGACACGAGCCCGCCGAGACGCTGCAGGGAGAACATGAGCTTCGGCTTCCAGCCGACGGTCAGCCAGAGGATCGCGGTATTGACAGCGGCGTTCAGAAGCTGCTGAGCGACCAGCGCCCATATCCCGAAGCCGCGGTAAGCCATCGTGATGCCGACGACGGCGGAGAACAGCGTACCGCCGAGGGTGGAGAAGAAGAAGCGGCGGAACTGCATCGTCTTTGCGACATAGGCCTGCTGCACGTTCTTGACGCCGGAGACGACGATCGTCAGACCGAGCACACGGATGACCGGGACAAGGTCGGGCGAGCCGTATATCCGGCTGATAAGCGGAGAAGCGAAGAACAGCCCTATATACAGCACGAGACAGAAAGCGACATTGAAGTAGAAAACGGAGGAATAGTCAAGGTCGTCGGTGTCCTTCTTCTGGATGAGCGCGTTTGCCATGCCGCTGTCGACAAAGACCTGAAGGATCGATGTGATAACAGTGATGAGGGCAATGGTACCGTACAACTCAGGCTCAAGGATGCGCGCGAGCACGATGGACACGACAAAGGACACGACCTGTGCCCCGCATCGCTCCATGAATCGCCATATCAGATTGGAGAATACGGTTTTCTTATTGTCGTACATAGCTTATCCGATCCCGCACCTATTCGCCGTAGCCGCGCATTTTCCGGTAGAGCCGGTGCGGATGCGGCATGGTACACTTGAGAAAATTATTAAGCCGGTATGAGAAAGGCTTGGCCTTGAGGATATCCCGGTAGGGCGGCCTGCGCTGCTCCGCGTCGCGGCCTTCGATCTGAAGAAGATCAAATTCACGCTGTATCTCGGCACTTTCAACAAGCGGCCTGATAGCCTCCGGGGCGTGGGAGCGGAATGTGTGCAGCACATCAAGCTCACCGGTCAAAAAGCGCTTCAGCTTGTCGTAGCGTCCGTCTACACCAGAACTCCATGCCTCTGGGTTACTGTTTATACGGTAGACCGACATGCATCGGTCGATGTAGCGAATCGGACCGTTGAGACACAGCCACAGAGCATCGGGGTAATCGGTAAACCCATGTTTCCAGCCGACGAAATAGAAGTCAGGCGGGTTTGAGATAATGCCTTTCCTTGCCAACAGCGAACTTGTATGATAGGCTTTTGACATACCGGGAAGAATATCGCCGAACTCAACATTGCTATCACCGGTACGGTTCAAAAGAGGGTGATCAGGCCGTGACTCCCTGCAGTATTGACAGACCGTGTTATGAACACAGGCGGAGTACTCCGGGTGGGCCTCCATAAAATCGACCTGCCGTTGGAGTTTTGAAGGGTCGCACCAAAAGTCATCACCTTCACATATTGCGACATATTTTCCCAGAGCTTCTCTATACAGAAAGTGATGATAGGCATCTATTCCCTGAGAATATAAATTCTTTTCTTGGTAAAATGCCCGGATGATGTGCGGGTATTTTTCCTTAAACGAGCGGATGATCGCGGCGGTGCCGTCGGTCGAAGCGTCGTCATTCACGAGCAATTCAAAGGCAAAGTCCGTCTGCTGATCGACAATGCATTGAAGCGTCTGCGCGATATACTTTTCATGATTATATGCCGTGCACAGGACAGACACCATACACTCGTTTTCTGCCACAGACACACCCCCAATACGAAAAGAATAAATACAAATTCATTATATTATACAGCAAATGCAGGCTTATTTCAACATAAACATGCTCGGGATACGAAAAACCTCCGAAGCATGTGCTTCGGAGGTATAGTGACTGAGTAAGTTTTACGGAAATGCTCACATGATCTTCGGAAGAGGGAAACGGTCTGCCTCGCGGCACTCGTCTGCCCATTCGAGAATGGCATTCAGGACTACCGTGTGTTCTGACAGGGTCTCTTTCATTTCTTCCTGAGTGGCTTTGAGTTCTGCGATGTCGGCCTTCATGCCTGCAACATCAGATTTGAGGCCTGCGACGTCAGTCTTAAGGCCTGCGACATCAGTCTTGAGGCCGGATATATCTGCCTGCATTACCTCAAGCAGCTGTAAGATTTTTTCTTCGTTGGTCGCGGTCACATTCTCGCCTCCAATCATATTGCAACAAGCATAGCACAAAGAACGTCGGATTGCAAGGGCAAACAAGCACAAAAACTCCCGCCGGGGTGTGCGCTCCGGCGGGATGGTGCGGGTTACTTTGCAAGCTCTGCCGCGGTCTTGGCCGCGACGGTCGCGTTATTGAGGACGAGCTTGATGTTGCTCTCGAGGCTGTCGCCGCCGGTCAGCTCGACCACGCGGGCGAGCAGGAACGGAGTGGTCTCCTTGCCGTGGACATGCTGTTCCTTCGCCTCGGCAAGCGCCTGCTCGATGGCCTTGTCGATGACTTCCTTGTCCATTGCGTACTGCTCGGGGATGGGGTTGGTGACGAGCATGCCGCCCTTGTAGTTGAGCTCGCGCTGGGCGCGGAACATCGCAGCCAGCTCCTCGGGGGAGTCAACGCGGTAGTCGACGCCGAAGCCGCTCTTGCGGGTATAGAAGGCGGGGAGCTCATCAGTGCTGTAGCCGATGACGGGGACGCCCTTGGTCTCAAGATATTCAAGGGTCAGGCCGAGGTCGAGGATGGACTTTGCACCTGCGCAGACGACCATGACGGGGGTCTGGGCGAGCTCCTCAAGGTCTGCGGAGATGTCCATGGTGACCTCAGCGCCGCGGTGAACGCCGCCGATGCCGCCGGTGGCAAAAACATTGATGCCCGCCATGTGGGCGATTATCATGGTGGTGGTGACGGTGGTAGCGCCGTCCGCTCCGCGAGCGACGAGTGCGGGCAGATCGCGGCGGCTGGCCTTGGCGACGCCGCGGCCGGTCTTGCCGAGGTACTCGATCTCCTCATGGCTCAGACCAGCCTTGAGGCGGCCGCCGATGACGGCGATGGTTGCGGGGACTGCGCCGTTGTCACGGATGGTCTGCTCGACAAGGAGCGCGGTCTCAACGTTCTTGGGATAGGGCATGCCGTGGGAGATGATGGTGCTCTCAAGAGCGACGACGGGGCGGCCTTCGTCCAGCGCGGCCTTGACTTCGGGGGAAATGTCCAGATACTTGTTCATAATTCTGCTCCTTTGCTGATTTTATAAAAAAGCTGAGCTGCCGTAATTGCTTTTATACGGCTCACAGACGGTAGTGTACCTATGTTGTGAAACCACATTATAACAGAAAAAACAGGGAAATGCAATACCCTGCTGCGCACAGCGCAGCAGGGTATAAGAAAGCTTATCTTGAGCCCTTGTCGTAGGGGATGCCCTCGGCCTTCGGTGCGCGGGAGGATTTGGAGGTGAAGGCAAGGACGATGATGGTGATGAGATAGGGCAGCATACGGTAGAAGTGCGGGCTGATGCCGATGCTTGCAAGGGCATAGACGCCGTCGCCGTTGATGTCAAGGCTCGCGTAGGAGGCGGCGATGCACTTGAACAGACCGAAGAGAATGGACGCGCCCGCAATGTTGAGAGGCTTCCAGTTGCCGAAGATCATAACAGCCAGAGCGAGGAAGCCGAAGCCGGCCACATCGCCGTTCGCGGTGCAGTTTGCAGTGGTGAGCGCGTACACAAAGCCGCCCATACCGGCCAGAGCACCGCCGATCGTCACACCGGCGTAGCGCATCTTATAGACGTTGATGCCGAGAGAGTCGGCTGCCTGAGGATTTTCGCCGCAGGCGCGCAGACGCAGACCGAACTTCGTCTTATAAAGAATGATCGACAGGACGATGAACAGGATGATGCAGATGTATGTTGCAAGGTAGACCTTGTGCAGCAAGGTGTTGCCGAGGAAACCGAGGTCGGCGTTCTTTTCAAAGCCGAGGGTGGTCTTCTTTATCATAAACCAGCTTGCCGCGTCGCCCTCCTGCATTTGGAGAGTGTTCTGGTTTGCGATGATGCGCACGAAGAACAGAACGAGCGCCGGAGCGAGCAGGTTCAGCGCCGTGCCGCCGATGGTCTGGTCGGCGCGGAGGTTGATGGACGCGAAGGACAGCAGCAGCGAGAACACCGCGCCCATAACGGCGGCGGCGAGCATTGCGAGCAGTTCATAGCCCTGCATGGCTGCCCAGTTCTTGGCGGCCTTGGCGGCCAGAACGGCCTCGCTTGACTGGAGAAGGCGGACTGCCAGAACGCCGATGAACGCGCCGAAGATCATTATACCTTCAAGGGCGAGGTTGATGATACCGCTTCGCTCGGAGAACACACCTGCGAGCGCGACGATCATCAGGGGAACCGCGAAAAGCATGGTCTGCTGGATAAGGAATGTCATGCTTCGTCGCCTCCTTTCTCAGTGTCTGCGTTGTCCGCTTTTTCGGCGGTGACCGCTCCTTCCGTTTCCGGCTCCGCGGAGCGCTTCTTTTTCGGAGCGATCATCATGCGGATAACGAGAGCGAACGCGCTGAGGTAAACGATCGCGGCGATGATAACGTCGGTGATGTACTCGTTATACGCGGTGAGGTTCGTGAGCTGAAGGCCGATGATATCAAGCATCGACATGAAGATCGCGGTGAAGATGACGGCGATGGGGTTATTGACCGCGAGCAGCGCAACGGGGATGCCGTTGAAGCCCGTCGCGGGCAGGGACTGATAGGTGCTCCAGAAAAACTCCGTGTTGCCGGAGAGGTAGTAGAGCGCAGCGCCGCCGCCGGCCATGCTGCCGGCGATCGCCATAGAGAGGACGATGTTGCGCTTATCCTTGATACCGGCGTAGCGCGCAGCGTGACGGTTGGAGCCGCAGGCCTTGAGCTGGTAGCCGAGGGTGGTCTTGTTGATGAGGATGTACATGACTATCGCGAAGAGGACCGCGACGAGGATACCGGCGTTTACCTGAGAGCCGGGGAAGAGCTTGTCGAGACCGAGCTTTGCCGTGGCGACGCCGTTATAGGTCGTCTTATAGATATAGCCGGACTTCGTGCCCTCGACCATGTTCTTGAAATTGCTGATATCGAAAAGCCATGTGACGAGGTTTGCCGCGACCCAGTTCGTCATAATGCAGGCGAGAACCTCGTTTATATTCAGGAATGCCTTGAGCAGGCCGGGGATCGCGCCCCAGAGCGCACCGGCGAGCATACCGCCGAGGAAGGCAATGAGCCAGACGAGGAATGCGCCCATAGTCTCGGTCGGGAGACTGAGAGCGAGCATCAGAGAGACCATTGTGCCCATGAGGTACTGGCCGGGAGCACCGATGTTGAACAGACCCGTCTTGTACGCGACGGCGATGGAGAGACCGGTCATGATGAGCGGGGTCGCGCGGAAGAGCATGTTGCCGACGCTCGTGGGGTTGAAGCCCCAGCTCAGCACGCCGGTGGCGTCACGGCCGGTGCTGAATATACCGGCGAAGATAAGGCGGATGCCTTCCCATGCGCCCTTGGTGGAAATGCTCTTGCTGGTGAGGCCGACGATGAGGATGACAAGGCTGCCGACGACCAGACCGATAAGAATGGACAGCAGCGACGCGACGACCTTCTGCGTGGAGTCCTTCGCGTAGAACGCGGACAGCTTTTCTTTCATACCGCTTCACCCTCCTTGCCTGCGCGCTTGGCGCCGGCCATGTAAAGGCCGAGCTCCTGCACGGTGATTTTCTTCGGGTCGAATTCCCCGACGATCTTGCCCTCGAACATAACAAGAATGCGGTCGGACAGGCTCATGACCTCGTCAAGCTCAAGGCTGACGAGCAGGATGGCCTTGCCCTTGTCGCGCTCGGAGACGAGCTGGCTGTGTATGTACTCGATCGCGCCGACGTCAAGGCCGCGGGTCGGCTGAACGGCGACGATAAGGGGCTTGTCGCGGTCAATCTCGCGGGCGATGATAGCTTTCTGCTGGTTGCCGCCGGACATGCTGCGCGCGACGGTGACCGCGCCCTGACCGGAGCGGACGTCGAACTTATCGATAAGCTCATCGGCGTACTCGCGCACGGCGGCGTTGTTTATGAAGCCGGCCTTTTCAAACTGAGGCTCCTGGAAGCGCTGGAGGACCATATTCTGTTCCAGAGTGAAGTCGAGCACAAGGCCGTATTTATGGCGGTCCTCGGGGATGTGCGACATGTTCTTGCCGCGGTGGGCGATGGAGGCATGGGTGATGTCCTCGCCGCAGAGCGTGACCTTGCCGCCGGAGGACTTATCAAGCCCGGTCAGACCGTATATAAGCTCGGACTGGCCGTTGCCGTCGATACCGGCGACGCAGACGATCTCGCCCTTGCGCACGGAGAAGCTGACGTCGTCCACGGCGTTGCGCTTGTGCACGCGGGAGGGGACGCTGAAATGTTCGACGCGGAGGACTTCATCCGTGGGCCTGGCTTCGTCCTTCACGACCTCAAGCTGGACAGGGCGGCCGACCATCATGTTCGACAGCTCCTGCTTGTTGGTCTCACTGGTGTTGACGGTGCCGACGTACTTGCCCTTGCGCAGGACGGTGACGCGATCGGAGACCTCCATGATCTCATTGAGCTTGTGGGAGATGAAGAGGATGCTCTTGCCCTCCTTGGCAAACTCGCGCATGGTAGCCATAAGCTCGTCTATCTCCTGCGGAGTGAGGACGGCGGTAGGCTCGTCAAAGATAAGTATCTCATTATCGCGGTAGAGCATCTTGAGGATCTCAACACGCTGCTGCATACCGACGGTGATATCCTCGACCTTTGCGTCGAGGTCGACGTGCAGACCGTATTTCTCGCTCAGCGCCTGAACCTTGGCGCGCGCTTCCTTCTTCTGGATGAAGCCGAGCTTCGTCGTCTCCGCGCCGAGGATGATGTTATCAAGGACCGTGAACACCTCGACCAGCTTGAAGTGCTGGTGCACCATACCGATCTTGAGCGCGGTCGCGTCGTTGGGGTCGTTTATCTCGACCTTTACGCCGTTCTTGCGTATCTCGCCCGCCTCCGGCTGGTACAGGCCGAAGAGAACGCTCATAAGAGTGGACTTGCCTGCGCCGTTTTCACCGAGCAGAGCGTGGATCTCACCCTTTTTGAGCTGTAGGGTAATGTCGTCATTGGCCTTGATACCGGGGAATTCCTTGGTAATATGCAACATTTCTATTACATATTCCGGGGATTTTTCCATTCTGCCACCTGCTTTCATGTTATCATCGCGTCCGTATAAAAAACGTCTATTACATATTATAACGTCAATAAAAGCAAATTGCAAGAAATTACCCAGAAAAGCGCAAAAAAAGAAGAGAGCAGAAGCTCTCTTCTTTAGTGCTTAGAATGTGATCAGATGATGTTGAGAGTGAGGTTGCTCCAATCCTGCTCGAGGTTTGCCTCGTAGTCAGCATCGATGGTGAGCTCACCGGAAACGACCTTCTGGAACAGATCTTCGTACTCTTCAACAGTGTAGTTGGTCATGCTCCAGGTTGCGGTGGGCAGACCGACTGCGTTCTCATTGACGCCCAGAGAGGTGGCCTTGCCGCCAATCTCGGACCAGGTGCCGTCATAGACCTTTGCGATAGCCCACTTGGTGGCGTCTGCAAGACCCTTCATAGCGGAGGTGACAACAGTGTCAGACTCGAAGGACTGGTCAACGTCAACGCCGACAACAGCTGCGTCGTTAGCGGAAGCGGCTGCTGCAACGGACTGGAACATGGAACCGCCGCAGGCGAAGATGATCTCAGTGCCGGTCTCATACCAGCCGGAAGCCATTGCCTGGAGTTCCTGAGAAGCGGAGAAGGATGCGCCGTACTCCCAAGAGTAGTTGACTTCGACATTGACGCCCATCTCAGCAGCTGCTGCATTTGCGCCCTCGACGAAGCCATAGCCGTAACGGCAGCATGCCGGGTTGGTGCCGCCGCCGCCGCCGGTGAAGCCGAGCTTGGTGTAGCCTTCCTTAACAACAGCGTAGCCTGCGAAGTAGCCGCACTGCTCTTCCTTGAAGGCGATGCCTGCGATGTTGTCAAGACCGTCGAATGCCCAGCCGTCGATGAAGATGAAGTCAACATCGGTGAACTCAGCAGCAGCCTTTGCAAGAGCGTTGCCCTGCATGAAGCCTGCGCAGACAACGACCTTTGCGCCGCCGTCAACAGCGGCCTTCATTGCGTCGTAACGGTCGTCATCAGTTGCCTGATCGCCGTTTGCGGGCTGATAGTACTTGTAGCTCAGGCCGTTCTCGGCAGCGTAGAGTTTAACGCCGTCGAAAGTGCCCTGGTTGAAGGACTTGTCCTTCAGCTGGCCGACGTCGGTGACGAAAGCGAGCTCATACTTGCCGTCTTCGGAAGTCATGTTGTCGTCGATATCGTCAGCGGAGAGAGCAGCGGGAGCCTCGGTTGCGGGGGCTTCGGTAGCATCTGCAGCGGGAGCCTCGGTTGCGGGCTCGGCAGCGGGAGCTTCGGTAGCTGCGGGAGCAGCGGATTCACCGCAGGCAGCCAGAGCAAAGACCATGCACAGAGCAAGAACCAGTGCGAGAATCTTTTTCATGATTTTTCCTCCATTAAAATTTGATTGACAACTTATGTAATTGTCATCCGTACACTCGGCAGTATAACACAAACCGGTGCAACAAATCAAGGATTATAATGATAAAATTGCTAAATAATTGTTAACGATGGCCTTTTAGGAACTTTTTAGAGCTGCGCCATCTTGACGGCGGTGTCAAGGGCGATCTCCATCATCTGGGTGAAGGAGGTCTGGCGCTGCTCGGAGGAGAGGGCCTCGGCACGGTAGATATGATCGGAGATCGTGCAGATGCACAGAGCGCGCTTGTGGGCGTAGGCGGCGTTGGCGTAGAGCCCGGCGGCCTCCATCTCGACGGCGAGAGCGCCCATGCGCCGCCAGCCGTCAGCATTGTTCGTGCCCTCGGCGGCATAGAAGGTGTCGTTCGAGACGATGTTGCCGACCTTGATATCAACTCCGTGCTCGTGCGCGGCCTCGACGGCCTTGCTCAGAAGAGTATAGTCCGCGATGGGGGCGAAGGTGCCGGGGCAGTTGAACTGGTTTATATAGTTGGAGTTTGTGCATGCGCCCTGCGCGGCGACGATGTCCATGACCTTTATATCGTCCTGCAGAGCACCGGCGGAGCCGATGCGGATGATGTTGTCGACATCATAGAAATTGAACAGCTCCCAGCTGTAGATACCGATGGCGGGGATGCCCATGCCGGAGGCCATGACCGTGACGGGGACGCCCTTCCATGTGCCGGTGTGCCCCTGCACACCGCGGACATTATTGACGAGCACGGGATCGGTAAGGAAGGTATCGGCGATGAACTTCGCGCGCAGCGGATCGCCGGGCATGAGGACGGTCTTTGCAATCTGGCCTTTTTCGGACGCGATATGCGGGGTGGGAACAGACATAATATTACCTCCGTTAGAAAATCTCGTTTTGGCTTTGACACAATTATACAGTAAAAAATGCAAAAGTCAAATTGAAACGCGGAAAGATATATGCTATTATAAAGCAGATAAAGAAATACGGGGAGGGCTATGCCTGTGGATAAGGTTATGGTCATCGGTATCGCCGGGGGCACAGGAAGCGGAAAGACCACGATAACGAAGAAGCTGATCCAGCATTTCGGTGAGGATGTATCCGTCATCCATCACGACAACTACTACAAGGCGCACCATGACATGAGCTATGAGGAGCGCTCAAAGCTCAATTACGACCATCCGGATTCCTTCGACACGGATATGCTCGTCGAAGCGGTGAAGGAGCTCAAGCGCGGGCACAGCGTTGTCTGCCCGGTATATGACTACACGGTGCATGACCGCTCGGACAAGACCGTGACCGTGAACCCGGCGAAGGTCGTAATCGTCGAGGGCATACTCATTTTCTCCTGCAAGGAGCTGTGCCGGCAGATGGATATAAAGATATACGTCGACACCGACGCCGACGTGCGCATACTCAGGAGGATCATACGCGATGTGCGCGACAGGGGACGCAGCCTTGACAGCGTCGTGAACCAGTATCTGAGCACGGTAAAGCCGATGCACGAGCAGTTTGTTGAGCCGAGCAAGCGCAACGCGGACATCATCATCCCCGAGGGCGGGCACAACCTTGTCGCGATGGAAATGGTGATGGAGCGCGTCAGGGCGCATCTTCAGCGCGCCTGATAAAACACAAAACGGAGAAAATAATGGCAAAGCTGTATTTCAAATTCGGGGCGATGGGCTCGTCAAAGTCGGCTCAGGCGCTCATAACGAAGTTCAATTATGAAGAGCTCGGCATGTCGGTATGGCTCATAAAGCCGAGCATCGACACGCGCGACGGGGCGGACATAGTCCGCAGCCGCATAGGGCTTGAGGCACACGCGCAGATAATCACGCCGGAGCAGGACATTACCGAGGAGTACCACAAGGCGGGAAAACACGACGTGATAATTGCCGACGAGGCGCAGTTCCTCACCCCCGCGCAGATAGAGCAGCTGCGCGACCTTGTGGATGACGAGGATCTGCCGGTGCTGTGCTTCGGCCTGCGCACGGATTTCCAGACGCACATGTTCCCCGGCTCGCAGCGGCTCATGGAGCTGAGCGATTCGCTGACGGAGATAAAGACCGTCTGTGCCTGCGGGCGCAAGGCGACGGTCAATGCAAGGCTCGACGGGCAGGGCAGAGTCGTGACAACGGGGGATCAGGTTCTCCTCGGCGGAAACGACAGCTACATCGCCATGTGCCACAAGTGCTGGAAGCAGAGAATAAGAGAACAGAGATAAGTTTTATCCCCCGGACAGTGTCCGGGGGATAGTGCTTTTACCAGTTGTCCCTGAGCTTCCAGAGGCCGCAGAGGGTGACGACGGCCGCGGCACACATGACGATGAACAGCCGGCCGGGGTCATGGCGGCCTGAGACAAGCAGGACTACAGCGGCAGCAGCCGTGATGCTGAGTATACGCCTGATACGGATATCCATGAAAAATTCCTCATTCCAAGATAATTGATGCGTTACCAGTTTTTACCTTGGATGAGGAATTTATTCATGGATATATTCTTACTTTATTCTGTCGAAGCGGAGCACGACCTTGAACAAATCGCCGTCGACGGTGATATCGAGCGCGCCTTTCTGGAGCTGCGCAAGGCTCTGGGCAATGCTCAGGCCAAGGCCGCTGCCCTCGGTGTTGCGAGAGCTGTCGCCGCGGACGAAGCGCTCGGTAAGCTCGTCGCCGCTGATGTTCAGGCGTGTGGCGGAGATGTTGCGGAAGGTGACGGCCGCCTTGAGCGCGTCGGCGGTGAGGTCGAGGTACACGCGAGTCCCGCGCTGGGCGTATTTGCAGATGTTGTTCAGCAGGTTATCAAAGATGCGCCACATGTGCCGCCCGTCGGCCATGATTTTCACGGACTCCTCGGGCTTTGTGAGGATAAGCTCCAGCCCTGCGGCGGAGAGCTTTTCGCTGTATTCGCCCGCCATCTGGTCGAGCAGGATGCCGAGCTCGCACTCGGTGAGGTTCACGCTCAGGCTGCCGCTCGACGCCTTGGACGCTTCAAGCAGATCGTCAATGAGCTTCTTGAGCTTTGCCGACTGCCGGTCGAGCACCTCGAGGTACTCGCGCATCTTTTCATTCTCCGGCTGCTCCTTTTCGAGCAGGTCGACGTAGTTGATGATAGAGGTGAGAGGGGTCTTGATATCGTGCGAGACGTTGGTGATAAGCTCGGTGCGGAAGCGCTCGGACTTCATGCGCTCGCCCACGGCGCGGTTCATGCCGTCGGTGATGGAGTTGAGGTCCTCGCCGTGCTCCTTGAACGGGCCGCGCAGCTTGGAGGTATCGACCTTGCAGTCAAGCTCGCCCTTGGCGATGCGCTGCCCGGCTTCAAGAAGCTGCTTCATCGACAGCAGCGCATACAGCGTGGCCAGCACCAGCACCGCGCGCTCGATGAACCAGCCGAAAAGCTGTTTTCCGGGACTTGTACCGGCGATGGCGATCCATAGAAACTCGACAAAGAGGATCGCCGCGATGATGAGCACTGCGCGGGGGAACATGGGGATGGCTTTCAGCCCGTCCTTAAAGGTATAGAATACCTTTTTTATTAAACGCAGGCACCACGCGCCCACGCGGTAGATGATGCAGCTCTTTATCGTCGTGCCGAGCTTTATGCGCACGGCAAGGCTCATGCACCACAGCAGGCTTATCAGCGCCGCGATAACGCCGAGTGCGGCGATGAGGATAACGACGAGCATTGCGGTGTTGCTGTATGACACCTCTGCCATTGCGGCGATAAGGAAGATGCCGGCAAAGACGGTCAGCGCGGTGTAGAGATCAAAGGGGATCTTATCGATAAAGCTGGGGCGGATCTCGCCGGTCTCGCCGTGGTGCCCGGCGGCGGAGAGAAGGAACACAAAGACGAAGGCCTCAAGGATCAGGGAGACGACCAGCACGACGATGGAGACATAGCGCAGCTCGTAGGCGTAGGTGAAAAGCTCCTGATATTTATCGGCGTTGCCGCTGGCGACGCTGCCCGCGGTGTAGTACCCGGCGATGGCATAGACGCGGTAGTTATTATCGTCGATGGGCGCATCGTCGATGGTGGGCGTGATGTCCGTCCTGCTGCCGGACATGGGGCTTTCAGAGACGGCGGGCGTTACGACCGGATCGGGGTACACGACCGAATCGGGTGATACGCTCGGTCCGGGAGACGCAGACGGCGCGGGTGAAACGCTCGGTTCGGGCATGACGTCGTCGGCATCATCCTGCGCGGAGAGGTCGTACCCGGCGGGGAGGTCAAAGAGCGTTGTGTCCGTTGCCCAGACATAGTCGCGCTTGCCGAGTCCGTCAAAAACGACCTTATTTGTATAGCCGTCTCTTATTACAAAATAGAAGCCGTTCCTGCCGTTGAGCGCTTCGGGAGCTTCGCCGTTGCCCAGGGCGTACATGACGGCGTTCAGATCGTTGGAGTTATCGTATTTGAATTTATGCAGCAGGGTCTGATAATCGTAATTGTAGCCGTCGATGCTGTCGATATATGCGATGTCCAGCACGGACGCGGCGAGGGACATCAGCAGCAGTACAAAGAGCGTCACGGCTATCAGCTTTGCCGCAAGGCTGCTTTTAAGTTTGTTCATGTCAGTTCACTCTTTCCATTTTATAGCCCTGCCCCCATACGGCCTTGATGTACCGCGGCTCGGCGGGGTTGATCTCAAGCTTTTCTCTGAGGTGGCGGATGTGTACGGCGACGGTGCTCTCGGCTCCGTAGGGCTCATCCTTCCAGACGCGCTTATAGATATCGCGCGGGTGAAAGACCTGACCGGGGTTTTCCATGAGGAGCCTGAGGATGTCGTACTCGGTCGGCGTGAGGGCGGCGGGCTCGCCGTCCACGGTGACGGTCTTGCTGGAATCGTCCATGCTTATGCCGCCGACGGTGAGACAGCTCTGCCGTATCTGCGCCGCGCCGAGCATCGTATAGCGCCGAAGCTGCGAGCGCACGCGCGCAAGCACCTCAAGGGGATTGAAGGGCTTGGTGATGTAATCGTCCGCGCCGACGTTCAGGCCGAGTATCTTGTCCGTGTCCTCGCCCTTGGCCGTGAGCAGGATCACGGGGACGTTTGAGCGCTCACGTATCTTCACCATAGCGCTGATGCCGTCCATGACCGGCATCATAATGTCCATGAGCACAAGGCTGATATCGCGGCTCTCCAGCAGCGCGAGCGCCTGCGCGCCGTCATATGCGCACTCGACGGCGTAGCCCTCGCTCTCGAGATAAATTTTCAGCGCGGAGACGATATCCTTTTCGTCGTCGCAGACAAGCACAGTGTTCATGCACATCACCTCGTTCAGTATGCCTATATCATAACCGATAAATTATTAAAAGCCAAGCGGCTAAGTTTTTAAGGTTTGCTTAAGAAACGGCATCGGAACAGGTATTTTAAATACCTGTCCCGATGCACAGCCTGTCAAAGAAGTCTCGCTATCGTGCGAGCTTTTTGGTATAATGGGAAAAAAGAGGACAGGCGGGGAGAAGAATGGAACAGTGGCAACTGGATAACCGGCGAGACGTGGTAATGGTGGATATAGATCAGCTTGTACCAAAAGATCACCTGCTGAGGAAAATAGAAAAGGTGATGGACTATGACTGGCTGAGGAGCACCGTCAGAAATGACGGTGCTCCGATTTTTTGCTTTTATGGGGAAAGCTTAAATTATTTCCGCGCCGGTGGGGTCGACGGCGAGGTCGCGCACCTGCCAGTTGTGCGGAAGAGCGGCGACGGCGGCGGAGAGCTTTTCGGCAAAGGCAGCGTCGCGCATCAGGCAGAGAAGGCTCGGCCCCGCGCCGCTGATGCAGAAAGCCTTGCAGCCTAAGTCTTCGGCAATGCGGCGGACATCGCCGCTGCCGGGAATGAGCGGGAAGCGGTAGGGCTGGTGCAGCTTATCCGACAGGCAGATGGAGATCATCTCCTCATCGCCGAGGGCGACAGCATGCGGCAGCATGGCGAGGTGCGAAAGATCGAAGACCGCGTCGGCAAAGGAAACGCTTGACGGCAGGGCGGCGCGGGCCTTATGGGTGCTGAGAGTATAATCCGGGGAGAGGACGACGAAATGCAGCGACTCGTGCACCGGATAATGGGCGGAATAGACCTTCCCGTCACGCGAGGTGGAGGCGACGAGGCCGCCGAAAAGCGCCGGGGCGAGGTTATCCGGGTGACCCTCGATGGGGGTGATGATCGATAAAAGCTCGGCCTTTGAAAGCTTCGCACCGGAGAGGGCGTTTGCCGCCATTGCACCGGCGGCGAGCATCGCGGCGGAGGAGCCAAGACCGCGGCAGACGGGGATATCGGCGCGGATGTCAATATGCACGGCGGGAGCCGGGCGGCCAAGGCAGGCATACACGGCATCAAAGCCCTGACAGGCGAGATTATCGGGAGTCTGAAATTCCTCATCGCAGCCGGTGAAGGACAGACGGTCGGACAGGGTGAAGCTCAGGGTATTATAAAGGCTCAACGCGCAGCCGAGAGTATCAAAGCCGCAGGCGAGATTCGCGGTGGTGGCGGGGACGCGGACGGTAACGCTGTTCATGTTTTTCCCTCCAGAAGATCAAGGACATAGCCGCGCATTTTACCGGGCTTTACACAGCCGGTGTGCAGCACGGGGCGCTCACGCAGGGAGCGGAGATTTGCGGGCATCGGGACACCGGTGGCCTTTTCGAGCGCGGACATCATATCAAATTCATCCCCGTCGCACTTTGCGCCGATGGCGCTGAGCACGGCGGCGGGGAACTTATACGGCGAGGCGGTGGAGAGCACGACCATTGGGTCGGGTGACTCCGCCGCTTTTTCATACTGCTGCGCGACGTTCCACGCGACGGCGGTATGGGTATCGCAGAGGTAGGAGTGGCGTTCCCAGACCTCGCGGATAGTCTTCTCGGTGGCCTCATCGCCGCAGCAGCCCGCCCAGAAACGGGACTGGATCTTCTCAAGAAGCTCGGCGGGGACGGTATAGAAGCCGTCAGTTTTGAGCTGCTGCATGAGGGACGCGACAAGCTCACAGTCGCCGCTCACAAGGTACAGCAGGCGCTCAAGGTTGCTGGAAATGAGGATATCCATAGACGGGGAGAGGGTGCGGTAAAAGCTGCGGCGGCGGTCATAGGTGCCGGTGCGCAGAAAATCGGTGAGGACGTTGTTCTCATTCGAGGCGCAGACAAGGCGGCCGATGGGCAGGCCGAGCTCACCGGCGATGAAGCCGGCGAGGATATCACCGAAGTTGCCGGTGGGGACGGTGAAGCTGAGCTTCGCGCCGGGGGTCAGGCGGCCCTGTTTGACTAAATCGGCATAGGCGGAGAAATAATACACGACCTGAGGGACGAGCCGGCCGATGTTTATCGAGTTCGCGGAGGACAGACCACGGTCACGGACGGACTCAAAAATCTGCTTGACGCCGGATTGGGCATCGTCAAAGTTGCCGTCGACGGCGCAGACATGGACATTGCGTCCCTCCTGCGTCACCATCTGAGCTTTCTGGACGGGACTGACGCCGTCACGGGGATAGAACACGGCAATGTCGATACCGGGAACGTCCCGGAAACCCTCAAGGGCAGCTTTGCCGGTATCGCCGCTGGTGGCGGTGAGGATGGTGATCTTCTCAGCATCGCCGCACTTTTCCGCCGAAGCCTTCATCAGATAAGGCAGCAGGCAGAGGGCGACGTCCTTGAAAGCGGAGGTGGGGCCGCGGAACAGCTCGAGCACAGACATATCGCCGACTGCAACAGTCGGGGCGATCTCCGTCGAGGGGAACTTGCCGGTATAGGCACGGCGGACAAGATCGAGCATTTCCTCAGATGTGAAATCCGGAAGAAGCGCGGAGATTATCTCGGCGGCCATGTGATAGTAATCGAGCGTAATGAGGCGCTGCCAATCGAGCTTCGGGAGCTCTGCGGGGGAGAAGGTATAAAGTCCGCCGTCGGGGGCAAGGCCGTTGACGATAGCCTGAGCGGAGGACACGGCGGGCGATGCGCCGCGGGTGCTGATATATTTCATAGGAAAGGTCTCCTTCATTGAACGATATGGGCGGGGATAATATAGCGCGTACGCGAGAAAAAGTCAAGTGTGTTTGAAACGCGGACGAAATCAAAACTTCATGTGCTGTTGGGCAGCAACTGTCCGGAGCCAATGGGCAAGGGCAGACTCGGAATAAAAACAGGGGACTTTGCCCTGCGGCGGATGGAGGACAACGTTCAGCGGTTCGCCGTCGGCCTGACGCTCCATGCGGGACAGGGGCAGATCGAGATAAAAATGCTCCTGCTTCAGATGGCGCAGCTCATGCTCAAGCGTCTCCTCACGCTGCTGCGGGGAGAGACGGGAATTTATATAGATATCGAAGCTGCCGTCATCATTCGGGACGCTGACGCCCTCGACGGCGCGGGGCAGGGAGACAAGGCGGACATAGTATTCGAGCATAGTAAGCTTATTCTGACGCCCTTAGTGCTTCGATGATCTTTACGGCCTGACGGACATCGTCGGGCGTGGCATCCTTGGCGAGCTTGAAGAGCAGGCGCATGTCTTCCCTGTCACGCAGGGCGGTGAGGAGCTGCTCAAGCTCATCATCGGAGGAGAGGGGGGAGATTTCGTCACTCTCATCGCAGAGGTACTGGGGGGTGGTATCGAGGATGGAGGCGAGGACGGACAGCTGCGCCGCGTTCGGCTGGGACTTATGCTGCTTCCAGTCCTGACAGAGAGTGGCGCTGCGGCCAAGGGACTGCGCGATGAATTTCTGCGTGATGCCCTTCGACCGGCGGAGGGAATCAAACCTTTCATAATTGAACAAAAGAATCACCCCATATATGTGCATAATGACAAATCGCAAAAAAGAGGGAGCAGACACTGGAAAATCTTAAAAACATGAGATATAATCCAAAGCGAATCAAATAAAAGAAAGATGTCTGGCCGCTGAAAGGACTGCTCATGGCTTTATTTTAATAGAAAGTGGAGGAGAAGTCAAGGGGTAATCTTATAAAAATAAGATTACGGAGGCAGGGTACGGGAGAAATCCACCTCATCAGTTGCCTGCGGCGACAGCTCAAGGGGAAGCCAAGGGAGCGGCGGCCGGGAGTGTTGGATAATCATAAAGGAGGGGGAGCGGTGACGCTGATAGCGGACGACCCTACCGTGCGGTGCATGGAACGCACGGGATATCCGCCGTGGATGATATACGGCGGGAAAAACGACGAGGAGGAGCAGGAAACAGAGCATGAGTAAATACCGAAAAGAATGCTGGACAGACGCGGATGTGCGCTGCCCGTTCTACATATCCGATGAGCGCAGCGCGAGGAGCATAACCTGCGAGGGCTGCATGGAGGAGACAAAAGCAACGATGAGCTTCAGGACTCTGGCGAACCGCGACGGGCACATGGGCAGGTTCTGCGTGGGCACATACGAGAGGTGCCCGGTATACAGGAGCGTTTACCAGAGCAAGTACGCGGACGGGGAAGCATGACGGATTGGGAGAAGATCAGGACGGGCTTTGTCAAGGATGGGCTGAGCTACAGGGCGCTTTCACGGGAGTTTGCGGCGCCGTACAGCACGATACAGAGACGCGGCATCAAGGAGGACTGGCCCGGGCAGCGGGAGGAGTACCTCGAAGAAAACGTCGGGGAAAAGATGAAGCAGGTGAAGACAAAGCTGCTGCGGAGGATCGAGAGGACGCTCGACGAGGACAGGGAGCTTGACAGCAAGGACTTCAAGGCGATGACGGGGGCGCTCAAGGAGCTGCGGGAGATACAGGACGAGGCTGAGACGGCGAGAGTGAACGAGCCTTTGACGGTGAGGTTCGTCGGGAAAGCGGAGGAGCTGAGCATGTGAGAGGGGGCGGCAGGTGATCGACCTACGGGAGCTTTTTCGATAAGTCTTTTGCGGTGACTGGCTGCCGGTCGCTCCGCGGGGTGACTTTCTGTTCGCACAGAAAGTCACCAAAGAGTCGTTTAGGAGGCGGGGATTCCGCTTTCCCCGCCTCCTAAAAACCTCCACCCTTGAACCGGCAAAGAGAAACCGTGCGCGGTTTCCCTTTGATTCCTTCCGGGGAGGGCAGTGGTCGATACTGCCGGTGTGAAAAAAAGAAGCTTCCCTGCAACTCTGGGCTCTTCCAATCCGAGGACCGGCGCACAAAGCAGGAAAGCTTCTCTGGAAAATAGAGTAGCACAATGCGGTGGGGGAGTCAAGGGGAAGCCTTTGGGAAGCTGGGTTTACAGGATAAATGGGAGATGAGGGAGAATGGCGGAGCTGAGGATACCGGAGCCGAGCGAGAAGCAGTGTCTGTTTATGGCAGATCGGCATAAATACATAGGCTACGGCGGGGCGCGAGGCGGCGGGAAGAGCTGGGCGGTGAGAGTCAAGGCGGTATTGCTGTGCCTGCGGTACGCGGGGATAAAGGTAATGATAATAAGAAAGACTTACCCGGAATTGCAGGAAAACCACATCATACCGCTGTGCGAAATGCTCGGCTGCTACGCGGACGAGAGCGAGAGGATAGCAAGCTACAACGACGGGAAAAAGCACATCGTCTTCCCCAACGGCAGCAGGATACTGTTCCGCTACTGCGACAACGACAAGGATGCGCTGCGCTTTCAAGGGACGGAGGTGGACGTGCTGTTCGTGGACGAGGCGACACAGCAGAGCGAGGAGAAGATGGAGAAGCTGCGCGCCTGCGTGCGAGGGGTGAACGATTTTCCGAAGCGTGTCTACTACACCTGCAACCCCGGAGGAGAGGGGCACGCATGGGTCAAGAGACTGTTCATAGACAGGCGCTTCAAGGAGGGCGAGGAGCCGGAGGAGCACAGCTTCATACAGTCGCTGATAACGGACAACACGGCGCTGATGGAGGCATACCCGCAATACATAAAGCAGCTTGAGGCGCTGCCGCCGAAGCTCCGTGACGCGTGGCTCTACGGGAACTGGGAGATATTCGAGGGGCAGTTCTTCGAGGACTTCAGAACAGAGCCGGACATGAGAGCGGCGGAGGCGCACGGCGAGAGCCTGACGGCGGAGGAGCTGCGGGCGCAGCGGCGCTGGGTGCATGTGATAGAGCCGTTCGACCTGAACGCAGGCAGCTGCCGGGGCTGGCGGATAATGCGCTCATACGACTTCGGCTACGGTAAGCCCTTCTCCTGCGCATGGTGGGCGATCGACTACGACGGGGTGATATACCGCATACTTGAGCTTTACGGCTGCACGGGCACGCCGAACGAGGGCGTGCGGTGGACACCGGATCAGCAGTTTGCGGAGATCGCGCGGATAGAGCGGGAGCACCCGTGGCTGCGGGGGAAGAAGATAGAGGGCGTGGCCGACCCCGCGATATGGGACGCGAGCCGGGGAGAGAGCATTGCTGACACGGCGGCGCGCTACGGGATGTACTTCACAAAGGGCGACAACGAGAGGATACCGGGGTGGATGCAGTGCCACTACAGGCTGCAGTTCGACGAGGAGGGCTACAGCAGGATGTACGTATTCTCAAACTGCGCGGCATTTATAAGGACGGTGCCGGGGATGATGTTCAGCAGGACGGCACCGGAGGATCTCGACACGGAGATGGAGGATCATGTCTGCGACGAGTGGAGATACATGTGCATGTCGCGCCCGGTGGCACCGCTGAGACCGGTGGAGAGGAGAGTAATGATGAATGATCCGCTGGGGAGATATTAAAAAACAGGAGAGAGCAATGGACGAAACAAAAATGACGGCGATGCCGGTGAACGCGCAGACGCTGACGGAGCTGACGCGCATCCTGCAGAAATACAAGGCGGGCAAGACGAGCATCGAGCGAAGGACTGTCGCGGCGGAGAACTGGTGGAAGCTGCGCAATCAGGCCGAGGAGAGAAAGAAAACAGAGGGCATAGGCGGGTTCCAGGCCGTGTCCGGCTGGCTGCACAACGTGATAGTTTCAAAGCACGCGGACGCAATAGAAGCCTTTCCCGAGCCGAGCATACTGCCGCGCGAGGAGGGCGACAAGGCCGAGGCCGGGATACTGTCAAAGATCATACCGGTGATACTGGAGCAGAACGAGTTTGAGAAAACCTACTCGGACTGCATGTGGCAGAAGCTCAAGACCGGGACGGGCGTATACAAAGTATACTGGGACGCGGACAAGCTCGGCGGGCTGGGAGATATCGCGATAGAGCGCGTCGACCTGCTGAACGTGTTCTGGGAGCCGGGTGTGCGCGACATTCAGGACAGCAGATATTTCTTCCACACGAGCCTTGAGGACAACGACGAGCTTGAGAGACAGTACCCGCAGCTTCAGGGGAGGCTGCGAGGAAACGCCTTCATGGCGACAAAGTTCGTGTACGATGACAGCGTGCCGACGGACGGGAAGAGCACGGTAATAGACGTCTACTACAAGAAATACTGCGGCGGGAAAAAGGTGCTGCACTACTGCAAATACGTCGGCGACACGCTGCTTTACTCGACGGAGAACACCGCGCAGAGCATGGCGGGCTCCGAGGAGATGGTGCAGGCGCTGCCGGGACTATACGAGCACGGGCTTTATCCCTTCGTGTTCGACAGCCTGTTCCCGGTGGAGGGCAGCCCCTGCGGCTACGGCTTCATCGACCTGTGCCAGAACAGCCAGACGCAGATAGACATGATGCAGACGGCTTTCGTGAAGAACACGATGCTGGGCGCGACGCCGCGATATTTCCAGAGAATGGACGGGGCGATAAACGAAGAGGAGTTTCTGAACCTCGCAAACCCCGTGATACACGTGAGCGGCAACCTCGGCGAGGACAGCATAAGGACTGTGGACTACAGGCCGCTGAGCGGGAACTACCTCGAAATGCGAACGAGCATCATAAACGAGCTGCGAGAGACGAGCGGAAACACCGAGACCTCCGTCGGGCTTATCAACGCAGGGGTCACGGCGGCATCGGCCATCGCGGCGCTGCAGGAGGCCAGCGGCAAGGGCAGCCGCGACGCCACGCGCGCAAGCTATCGTGCCTACGGGCAGATAATATCGATGTGCATAGAGCTGATACGGCAGTTTTACGACCTGCCGAGACAGTTCAGGATAACGGGACAGCTCGGGATAGAGCAGTTCGTGTCCTACTCGAACTCCGGGATAAAGCCGCAGTACCAGGGGATGATCGGAGACACCGACCTTGGGATGCGTCTGCCGGTATTCGACATAAAGGTGATACCGCAGAAGAAAAACTCCTACACGAGACTGAGCCAGAACGAGCTGGCGCTGCAGTTTTATCAGCTGGGCTTCTTTGCCGAGGGGCAGGCGGATCAGGCGCTGGCGTGCATGAGCATGATGGAGTTCGAGGGCAAGGATGAGCTGATGCAGAGGCTTGCATACAACGGGACGATGCAGAGGCAGCTTGCGATGTACCAGCAGTATGCGCTGGCGCTGACGCAGAAATACGAACCGGACAAGGCCGGGGCGCTGATGGAGAGCATCACGGGGCGCGCCGCCCCCGGCGGTAAGACCGCGAAGAGGGCCGCAAAGCTGAAGGGCAAGGAGAGCGGCAGAATGGAGCGGGCGCGCAGCAGCGCCTACAACGCGGCGCTGCCCGGAGGCGGACGATGACGAGGGTATGCTATTACAGAAACGAATACCGGCTGCGCGCCGAGGGGCACGCGGGAGCCGGTGAAAAGGGGCGAGACCTTATATGCGCGGCGGAGAGCATACTGATGATGGCGCTGGAAAGGCACGTATCGCAGCGGCCGGAGATGAGGGCGGAGATCCTGAGAAGGCCGGGGGCGGAGGAGATACGCTGCCGACCGGATCGCGGCTGCGAGGGGGCGTGCAGAGAGAGCTTCGACACGGTATACGCGGGCTTTGCGCTGCTGGCGGGGGAGTACCCGGAGCACGTGAGCGCGCGGGAGATATGAGGCGGAGGACAGGAGGAAGATGATGGACAGAGAAGACACCATCGAAAAAGAGCAGGCCGGTGAGGAGCGAGCGAGGACGCAGGTGCTCCGCGCGCAGGAGACCGGCACGAACTATGAGAGCACGATGGAGACGCTGCGGCAGGCGGAGCAGGAGCTGCCGTCGTTCAGCGGCAGCTACGACGATGAGATAGGCAGGCTCTACGACAGGATAATCAACCGCGAGGGCTTCCGCTATGACATGAACAGCGATCCGCTGTACATGTCATACAGGGACAGGTATGCGCGCGAGGGCAGACTCGCGATGAAGAACACGATGGGGCAGGCGGCGGCGCTCACGGGCGGCTACGGCTCAAGCTATTCGCAGGCGGTGGGTCAGGAGCAGTACGGAGCGTATCTGGAAAAGCTCGGGAACGTTATGCCGCAGCTCTACTCCGCGGCCTACAGCCGCTATAAGAGCGAGGGCGAGGCGCTGAGCGAGAAGTACGCGATGGCGGTAAAGCGCGGAGAGAGCGAGTATAACAGGTACCGCGACAGGCTCAGCGACGCGAAGGCGCAGCAGGAGCTGGGCTACAAGCTCGAACAGCAGGACTACGAGCGGCAGCAGAAAGCGTTCCAGACGCTGATGAGCCTGATATCATCGACGGGCTATGAGGCAAACGAGGACGACCTGAAGCAGAGCGGTATGTCACAGGCGCAGGCCGACGCGATAAGAAATGAGTTCCTGAGAAAGAACGGGCTGCTCGACACCGGCGGTACGTCGTCGGGCGCATGGTACGGAGGCTATGCGAGCAAGGAGCAGACGAAGCTTGACGCAAACGAGAAAAAAAGCAGCAGCGGCAAGAACATGAGAACATGACAAACAGCCCTTAACTATCCCCACCGCGGGGGGATCATATAAAGGAGAAGAACACAGGCGATGAAAGAAAACAGCATGAGCGAGGCAGTGGATGAAAAGACCGGGGCGGCGGCTCCGGAAACGGGCGTAAAGGCTGCCGACGCCGGGCAGGAGGACATGCAGGGCACGGAGAAGCAGGAAAAGAGCAAGCCGGGCTGGGACGAGCTGATGGCAGACCCCGAGTACAAGAGCTGCTTTGACAGCAGGGTGCAGGAGATAGTCCGCAAGCGGCTGCGCGACAGGCACGGGAGCGAGGAGACGCTCGGCAGGCTCAGGCCGGTGCTGGAGGCGCTGGGGGAGAAATACGGCCTTGAAAGCACTGCGCCGGAGGCTATCGACGCGCAGGCGCTCTCTGAGCTGATACGCACGCCGCCGGGATTCGGCAGCGGCGAGGAGATAAGGCGGCACCTTGAGGAACTGGCATATCAGGCGGCGGCGCTGAGGGAGAGCTTCCCGGAGTTCAGCCTTGAGCGGGAGATGGAGGATCCGGAGTTCCTGCGGCTGACAGCGCCGCACACGGGGCTCACGCTTGCGGATGCATACTACGCGCTGCACCGTGAGGAGATCGGCGCGATGGCGGCAAGGCGCAGCCTTGAGGCGCTCACGCGCGCGGTGAGCTATGGCGGCGCGCGGCCGAGGGAGATCGCCGGGAACATGGCGGCGAGCAGCATGACTGCCGACCCGAGGAGCATGTCCAGGGATGAGCGCGAGGCGCTCAAGAAGCGTATCTATGAAGCAAAGGCACAGGGAAGAAAGCTGCCGTATGGCAGTTAATTAGGAAAGGAAGAGAAGATGGAGAATTTTAAGTTTGATTTGCAGATTTTTGCGGATGCGGGCACTGTCGTGAACGCGACAGGCGGCTACGTCAATTCCGGCACAGGCGAGGTGACGGGCTTCACCGACGGCAAGACCCTGAGCCCCGAGCTCAAAGCATTTTACGACACGGAGCTGCTGGAGAACGCGCGCACGGAGATGTTCTACGCGCAGTTTGCAAAGCGCCAGCCGCTGCCGGCAAACCACCACGGCAGCGTCGAGTGGCGCAAGTGGAACACCTTTGACCGCGCGGCAAAGCTCAAGGAGGGCGTCATACCCACCGGGCAGAAGTTCGGCGTGACTACGGTGACGGGCGCGGTAGATCAGTACGGCACTTACACGTCGATCACCGACAAGCTGGAGCTGCGCGCTTATGACGACGTCATACTCGGCGCGACTGAGGAGATGGGCGCATCGGCAGCCGAGACTCAGGAGAAGCTCATACGCGACGCGCTGCTCATGGGCACGAACGTGCTCTACTGCGACAATATCGACAAGGACACCGGCAAGGTGCTAAGCACCCCGGAGAGCTGCGCGCAGATGGGCGCGGGCGGCGTGACCAAGGGCGCATCCGGCGCGGCCGACACTCCGCACGGCTGGTCCCTGCTGACCCCGGCGATGATAAACAAGGCCGTGACCATCATGAAGAAGAACCGCGTGCCGCGTATAAACGGCTATTACTACGCGGTGATACATCCGTCCGTCGCGCACGACCTGAGACAGGACGAGGGCTGGATCGAGGCGCACAAGTACGCCGCTCCCGACGCGCTCTTTAACGGAGAGATCGGCGAGCTGCACGGCGTGCGCTTCATCGAGAACGTGTTTGCACCCGTGCTCGGCGTGGCAGGCGCAAGCGCGGACGGCGACGACGAATACGTCAACAAGAGCCGCAGCCGCACCTACGCGACATATTTCTTCGGCAAGGACAGCTTCGGCATCATCGACCCCGAGGGCGGCGCGCTGGAGATGATAGTCCACGACAAGGGAGAGATCGGCGGCCCGCTGAACCAGTTCAGCACCATCGGCTACAAGTTCGAGACCAACGGCGCGACCATCCTTTACCCGGAGCGCCTGCTGCGCGTGATGAGCTGCTCCAGCTTCAGCGCAAGCGACGAGACCAATTAAGTTAAAGGCACAGTGCGGATGAAAGACGATATTCATTATAAATTAAGGAGAAAAGACATGAAGGACGAGAGAGTTGAAATATTCATCCCGAGAGCTTCGGACAGAGAGGATCCCAATCTTTTCGCGGCGGTGAACGGCGTGAACTACCTGCTGCCGCGCGGCAAGAAGTCATGTGTGCCTAAGGCCGTGGCGGACGAGATCGAGCGCAGCGGCCGCGCCGCCGACATTTTCTACGAGAATGTCGACGGGATGAAGAACACCGGAAACTGAGGCGCAGGCCATGAAAGCGATGGATATCATCGACCGGCTGGACGGGCTGGAGCCGAACCAGTACAGCCCAGAGCAGAAGCTGCGGTGGCTGTCGATACTGGACGGGAAAATATACGAGGAGGTACTGCGCCCGAGGGAGACGGAGCCCAAGGGCTTCACGGAGTACGTCAACGGCAATGAGGAGCTGCTGGTGCCGTTTCCCTACGGGGATGACGTGTACCTCAACTATCTTCAGGCAATGGTCGCGCTGGAGAACGCGGAGACGCAGCGATACAACAAGCGTTTGCAGTTTTTCAACAACGCCTACGCCGAGTACCAGAACTGGTACAACAGGAACCACAGTATGTCCGACGTGACGGACGGAGGAGTGCGCAGGCACTTTGTGTTTTAGGAGGGATGGATATGCCGCAGCTGCCGACACTGGACTATGAATACACGGACAGAGAAGTGACGGACACATTCGCGGGCTATAACCACAAGCTCAAGATAGGCGCGGGGGAGTTCTACGACACGGAGAACCTGACGAGCGCATACTACCCGCTGCTGGCCGAGAGAAAGAAGCGCGGCCTTGTAAAGCAGCTCACGGCGCCGGGCGGGCTGCTCGGCAAGGAGGAGCTTGCATATGTGGATAACGGGACGCTCTGGTATAACGGCGAGCCGACGGCGCTGACAGGTCTCACGGCGGGGGAGAAGCAGCTGGTGAGCATGGGGGCATACATCTGCGTGTTCCCGGACAAGAAATACTACAACACCGCGGACGCCGGCGATCACGGGAGCATGGAGGCATACTACACCTCGACCGGCACGGTGAAGTACACGATGTGCCGGACGGACGGCACGGAGTACGCAAAGCCGACAGTCTCGGCGGCGGCACCCGAGCAGCCGGAGAACGCGGCGCTGTGGATAGATACATCGCAGGAGAAGCACGTGCTCAAGCAGTGGAGCAGCGCAACGCAGGAGTGGGTATCGGTGCCGACGGTGTACACGAGGGTACAGTTCATATCCGGGGGCGAGCTGCCGGGGCTCTTCAGCGTATACGACGGGGTGGAGATATCCGGGGCGGGCGTTGAGGACGTGAACGGGACGAAGGTCATATACGCCCTCGGCGGGAGCGAAACGGCGCTGGACTACATAGTAGTGACAGGACTGCTCGAAGCGGCATATGAGCAGACGACGGGCGCGGTCAGCATAAAGCGCACGGTGCCGCAGATGGACTATATCTGCGAGAGCCAGAACAGGCTTTGGGGCTGCTACTACGGAAACGACGGGGAGCAGAGCCTCAACGAAATATACTGCTGCGCGCTCGGCGACTTCAAGAACTGGCGGCAGTACATGGGACTGAGCACGGACTCATGGACGGCGTCGGTCGGCTCGGACGGGCCGTGGACAGGTGCGGTGAACTATCTGGGCTACCCCACCTTCTTCAAGGAGGACAGGATACACCGCGTGTCCATATCCGCATACGGGGCGCACCAGATAAACGAGACGGCCTGCCGCGGCGTGCAGAAAGGCAGCGGGAAGAGCCTTGTCGTCGTAAACGAGACGCTGCTGTATAAATCACGGTCGGATATATGCGCGTACCAGGGAGGCTTTCCGAGCAGCATATCCGACGCGCTGGGCGAGGAGCTATACTCCGACGCCGTGGCCGGGGCGATACGCGGCAGGTACTACATATCCATGAAGGACAGCGAGGGAAAATACCAGCTCTTCGTATACGACATGGGAAAGCGCCTGTGGATGCGCGAGGACAGCTTGGAAGTCGACAGCTTCGCGCGGGTGGGCGATGAGCTGTACGCGATTTCCGGTAAGCTTCTCTACGCACTCCAGGGCACAGTGGGGGAACCGGAGCCGTTTGTCAGCTGGAGAGCGGAGACGGGGATACTGTACTACCAGTACCCGGACAAGAAATACGTTTCGCGCTTCAACATACGCGCGCAGATGGAGGAGGGGGCGGAGATGGACGTATACATCCAGTACGATTCCTCCGGCGTATGGGAGCGCAAGGGCAGGATAAAGCTCAAGGGGACGAACACGGTGACGGTGCCCATAAGGCCGCGGCGCTGCGACCACATGAGGATCAGGCTCGAGGGCAAGGGCATGTTCCGGTTGTTCTCCGTGGCAAAGATAATATCTTTCGGGAGTGATATGTGATGGAAGTATTTGAATACCCCCCGATACTCACGGGGAGCGTTGAGGAGCAGCTGGCGCAGCTGCGGGATTATCTGGTGCGCCTGACGCAGAAGCTCAACGAGAGACAGGAGGGCGGCGCGGCATGATGGAGTTTTATGTGAGCGGCCAGAGCCTGAAGATGTTCACGCCGGTGACGGCGGCGGACAGCCTGAAGTACCTGACGGCGCAGTTCCATTTCACGGATGATGATTGGGACGGCTACACGCGCTGGGCGCACTTCCGCAGTGGAGAGACGGTATACGACATAGAGCTTGACGGGGAGGACTGCATCACCGAAGAGGATGCGCTGAACCTCACGGCGGGCGAATGGGAGATATACCTGACGGGCACAAAAGACGCGGCGAGGCTGACAACGATAGTCGTGATACTGACGGTAAAGGAGAGCGGCCTTATAGATGCGCCGCTGCACGTGCTGCCGCAGAGCGTGGCGGAGCAGATAGACGCGAAGGCCGCGCAGGCGCTTCTGACGGCGCAGGCGGTAAAGGCTGCGGCGGACGCCGGGAAGTTCAACGGCAAGGACGGAAAGAGCTTCGAGATAAAGGGCTACTACGCATCGACTGCTGCGCTGGAGGAGGGAGTACCGGCGCCGGCGCCGGGCGACGCCTACTGCGTGGGAAGTGCTGCGCCCTACGACGTGTACATCTACGACGGAGTAAGCGGCGAGTGGATCAACAACGGCACGATACAGGGCGCGAAAGGCGACACAGGCGCGGCAGGCACGACCTTTACCCCGCACCTTGACGGCAATGGAAATCTGAGCTGGACGAACGACGGCGGATTAGATAACCCAGAGACGCAGAACATACGCGGCGCTAAGGGAGACAAGGGCGAGACGGGAGCCGCAGGCAAGAGCGCATACGCCGCGGCGGTCGAGGCCGGGTACACAGGGACGGAGGCGACGTTCTACGCGGCGCTGACGGCGATGCCCTACCACAACGCACGGCACCTGCCTGACGGGGCAGACCCAATAACAGTAAAGGCAGGGAACATTGAAGCCTCGGCAGTTGAGACGGCGAAGATAAAGGATAAGGCCGTGACGATGGCGAAGCTTGCAGACCACGCGGTTTCCGTCGACTACACGGCGACGCTGAACACGACGTGGAGCGGGAGTGCCGCGCCTTACACCAAGGAGCAGACGATAAACGGCATACTCGCGACGGACAAGCCGCTGATAGACATCGTGCCGTCGGCGACCTTAGCGGACGCGGAGAAGCAGGCGGATGCATGGGCGCTCATTTACCGCGCGGTGACGGCGGCGAACAAGATAACGTTCTACGCCAAGGCAAAGCCGACAGTCTCGATACCCTTGCAGATACGCTGCATAAGAAAGTGAGGGGAAAGGAATGGGCGAAGCATTCATAACACGCCGGGGCGGGGGAACACCCTACGCGGTCATCGGGGTGACATACCCCTCGGGGAGCGTCTGCACCTGCACGAACGGCACACTGACGCTGACGGCGAAAGGCACGGGCGGCAAGGCGATATTCGTTATCCACTCCGCCGGGACGTGGACGGTAAAGGCGGTCAAGGGCAGCGACAGCGCGAGCAAGGCCGTGAGCATCACAGCTGAGGGGCAGGCCGCGACGGTGACGCTGGTCTATTGGGACGGCACGATATACGACGCAGGCAACGAATACACCGCACAGACAGGCGGCTGGACGTGCGTGACTACGGGCGGTGATGCCGCAGCCACAAAAACAAATAATCGGCTTACTGTATCTGTGAACCAGACAAGCAGTACGGCGTATGCCCGCACTGCAAACAAGATTTCCCTTACCGGCTTCACAAAGATCCAGGCCACCGTCTCCGCGCAGACTCACAGCAGTTCTTGGGGCGGCAACGAACGCTGCAAGCTGCTGGTATCGGCTAACGCTGACCTGAGTGACCCTGTGGCATCAGCGCAGCCGACAACAAATGACGCGCAGACTCTTTCACTGGATATAAATCTTACCGGCACATATTACGTCGGAATCAAGGCTGCCGCCGGTACCGCAAGCAGCGTATCCATGACGGTAACGAAGATAAAACTGGCGTAGGAGGGCAGGACATGATCATTTATATTGACGGTGATTTTAAGTGCCACGTCTCGGCGGCTGAGGGGCGCAGGGAGATAGAGACAGGCTTCTTCAACGGCAAGTGCCCAGAGTGGATAGAGAGCTACCGCTTCGTCCCCGAGGGCGGGACATGGACGCGCGAGGACGGAGAAGAGTTCGCTGGCGCGGAGATGATAAGCCCGTGGAAAGACCTGGGCGAAGCATATGCGGCGCAGACGGTGTACCTGACAGGGAAGCTCGCGGCGGCAGAGGCGGACATCGCGGAGCTGGTCATAGCGCTGCTCGACGCGGAATATGAAAACATAACGGGAGGAACGGACGATGAGTGATCTGATATACAGAGTGTGCAAAAGGACGATACGGCGCGGGGGATATCCTGCCGATATGCAGACAAGGCTCGATGTGTTCTACGCCGGGGGCAAGCTCAGCACCGCGGAATACGACGAGCTGTGCGGTATGCTTGAGGCTGAATGACGATGGACGTTATCGAAAGCGCCGCGGCATACGCGCAGAACATCGCGGCGGACGACAGCCACGGCTACGATCAGGCCGGCCGCTGGGGGCCTGACTACGATTGCAGCAGTCTGGTGATCTCCGCTTTCAGGAAAGCAGGGGTTCCGCTCAGCTGCACATATACGGGAAATATGCGCGGGGATATGCTGAGGTGCGGCTTCGAGGACGTGACGGGCAGCGTCGACCTTAACACCGGGGCGGGACTTGAGCGCGGGGATGTGCTCTTGAATCACATCCACCACACCAGCCTATATATAGGCGGTGGACAGCTTGTACAGGCGAGCATCAACGAGCACGGCACTACGACCGGAGGGCAGACCGGCGACCAGACCGGGCGCGAGATATACACGCGCGGGTACTATAACTATCCGTGGGACTGCGTATTGCGGTACACCGGCGCGGAGGAGCCTGAGACGGAGCGAGCGGCAGAGCATGTCAGCGTTGAGCTGCCGGTGCTGCAGAGAGGCAGCACCGGCGAGGCGGTGAGGGCGATGCAGATACTGCTGCGCGGGCGCGGCTTCGGCGTGGGCTGGTACGGCGCGGACGGTGAGTTCGGCGCGGCGACGGAGGATGGGCTGCGCGCTTTTCAGAGAGTAAAGAGAGAAGAAACGGACGGAGTCTGCGGAGAGAGGACATGGAGCAGGCTTCTGAAAGGGTAAAGGAAAAATGTGGGAGACGATAGCGGGCGCGGTAGTGACGGGGCTGCTGACGCTGATGGGCGTGCTTATCAGCAACAGCCGCTCGCAGGCCGTGACGGAGACGAAGCTTGAGGAGCTGACGCGCGAGGTCAGGGAGCACAACAACTTTGCGCGCCGCGTTCCGGTGGTCGAGGAGCAGATACGCGTCATGGACAGGCGCATGACGGCGCTGGAAAAATATAAGGATTAGGGAGGAAAAACATGGAATTCATGGGAGTTGCGGGAGTTGCGGCGATAGGGGTCATCGCTTACCTCATAGGCGAGGCGGTGAAAATAAGCCCCGCGGACAACAAGTACATACCGGTGATATGCGGCACTGCCGGGGCGCTGCTCGGCGTGGCGGCGATGTACACCGTGCCGGAGTTCCCGGCAGGGGATATCATCAACGCGATAGCGGTCGGCATTGTTTCGGGGCTTTCGGCCACGGGTGCGGATCAGATCGCAAAGCAAATGAAAAAATAAAAATTTTTGCCCCGCCATATGGCGGGGCAAAATGCAAGTACAGTTTTGGCGGGGGAAAAAATATATTGAAGATTTTAATAAAATAATAGTATTAGAGCAGGCCGCCGATCTTGATGAACACGGGAGCGAAGACGACCGACACGACGGTCATGAGCTTGATGAGGATGTTGATCGAGGGACCGGCAGTGTCCTTGAACGGGTCGCCGACGGTATCGCCGACAACGGCGGCCTTGTGAGCGTCGGAGCCTTTGCCGCCGTTCGAGCCGCTCTCGATGTACTTCTTGGCGTTATCCCACGCGCCGCCGGCATTGGACATGTATATGGCGAGCAGGACGCCGGAGACGAGGGAGCCAGCGAGCAGACCGCCGAGCGCGGCAGGGCCGAGCAGGATGCCGACAAGCAGCGGGCAGACGACCGCGAGGAGGCCGGGAATAATCATCTCGCGCAGTGCGGCCTTGGTGGAGATGGCGACGCAGGTGCCGTAATCGGGTTTGCCGGTGCCGTCAAAGATGCCGGGAATCTCGCGGAACTGACGGCGGACCTCTTCGATCATCTTATAGGCGGCCTTGGAGACAGAGTCCATAGTGAGGGCGGAGAAGGTGAAGGGGAGCATGCCGCCTATGAGCAGGCCGATGACGACATCGGGCTGGAGAAGATCGATAGCGGAGAGCTTGACTTCGGAGGCGTAGGAGACGAAGAGCGCGAGCGCAGTGAGCGCGGCGGAGCCGATGGCAAAGCCCTTGCCCATGGCGGCGGTGGTGTTGCCGACCGCGTCGAGCTTATCGGTGATCTCACGGACGTGGGGGTCGAGGCCGCTCATCTGGGCGATGCCGCCGGAATTATCGGCGATGGGGCCGTAGGCGTCGACGGCGACGGTGATGCCGGTGGTGGAGAGCATGCCGACGGCGGCGAGGGCGATACCGTAGAGGTCGCCGGTGACGGAATAGGATATGTAAATGCCGACGCAGATGAGGACGATGGGCACCCATGTGCTCATCATGCCGACGGCGATGCCGCTGATGATGGTGGTGGCGGAGCCGGTCTCCGACTGGCTCGCGATGCGCTTGACGGATGTATAGTCCTCGGAGGTATAGACCTCGGTGACAAAGCCGATGACGAGGCCGACGATGAGCCCCGCGATGATCGCGGCGGCGCAGTAGAGGCTGCCGAAGAAGACATAGCTGAGGATAACGGCACCGACCGCGACGATGACGGCGGAGACGTAGGAGCCCATTTTCAGAGCCTTATGGGGGTTGGAGTCATCACTGCCGCGGACGAAGAAGGTGGCGATGATGGAGGCGAAGATGCCGACGGCCGCGACGGCCAGGGGGAAGATGACGCCGGCGCCGGTGAAGAGACCGACGGCGGAGACACCGAGAGTTATCGCGGAGACGATAGCGCCGACGTAGCTTTCAAAGAGGTCAGCGCCCATGCCGGCGACGTCGCCGACGTTATCGCCGACGTTATCGGCGATGACGGCGGGGTTGCGCGGGTCGTCCTCGGGGATGCCGGCCTCGACCTTGCCGACGAGGTCGGCACCGACGTCGGCTGCCTTGGTATAGATGCCGCCGCCGACGCGCGCGAAGAGCGCGATGGAGGAAGCGCCGAGGGAGAAGCCGAAGAGAATGTCATAGCGGCCGGTGAGGATGTAGATAAGGCTGCATCCGAGAAGGCCGAGGCCGACGACGCACATGCCCATGACCGAGCCGCCGGAGAAAGCGACGGAGAGGGCGCGGTTCATGCCGTGCTCAAGGGCGGCGTTCGCGGTGTGGACATTGGCCTTGGTGGCGACGCGCATGCCGAAGAAGCCAGCGAGGATAGAGCAGCCGGCGCCCGCAACAAAGCACAGCGCTGTGGCAAGATTAATGAAAACGGCGATCAGGATAAACAGGACAAGAATAAAAACAGCCAGAATCTTATATTCTGACTTCAAAAAAGCGCTTGCGCCCTCAGCGATCGCGCTCGATATTTCCTGCATACGGCTGCTGCCGGGTGCCATTTTTGAGACATAGTTCGCCTTATACGCCGCGAATGCGAGAGCCGCTATCGCGAGCAGAGGCACAAGGTAGATCAATACATGCATGGGGAAGAGTCCTCCAATCTTTTTCATTTTTGCCCGGCAGCCGTACTGAAAATGACAGCTCCGTGTGTTTGTGTATTTTAGACTATAAACGGCCAAATGGCAACACTGAAACGGAGAAAAATAATGCAAAATGACGAAGTTCATAGGAAACTCCAAATTGTGGGAAGAGTTGTTAAGACTTATGTACAAAATCCACAAAAAATCTGGGCGAAATCAGACAGAGAACGTTAAAAAATAAACGTGAAATGAATAAAACCCATGAAGAGTTCTTTGGTAAACCGGTTTACGCAAATAATGTGTATTTTTTTAGCGAAAATATGACTGGGATAATGCACAAAAAACTGAGAGCAAAAGACGACGGAGAGCGCGGAAGCATTGAGATATCATGCCTTTGCATCGACCAAAGCCGCTATTGACGCATACTAAACAAAGGTTGTGTTTTCGGAGGAATGACGGTATACTTAAGTTTACCAAAGACGTAAAAATTTTGTGCTGAGGAGGCGGACATGAAGGACATGGAACTGAGCAGGGACGAACTGAAATATCTCAGGCTTTTATCCAGAACCTATCCGACCATTCAGGCGGTCAGCACGGAGATAATCAACCTCCGGGCGATACTTAACCTGCCGAAAGGAACGGAGCACTTCATAAGCGATATCCACGGGGAGTACGAGGGCTTCAGGCATATCCTGCACAACGCTTCGGGCTCGGTGCGCCGCAAGATAGATCAGGCGCTGGGAGACTTCGTGTCCTCAAGCGACAGGGATAATCTCGCGACACTGATATATTATCCGGAGCTGAAGCTGCAGGAGATAAAGGAGACCGGAAAGGCGACGCGCGAGTGGTACACCATAACGCTGCGGCAGCTCGTATCCGTGTGCAAGATAACAACATCGAAATACACGCAGTCAAAGGTCAGGAAGATGCTGCCGAAAGACTTCGAGTACGTCATAACAGAGCTTATGACCACCGGCAGCAAGGACTTCAACAAAGAGGAATATTACAGCCAGATCATAGACTCGATCATAGACATAGGCAGAGCCGACAAGTTCATCGTTGCGCTGTGCAACCTTGTGCAGAACTCGGTCATCGATAAGCTGCACATCGTCGGCGATATATTCGACCGCGGCGACAGCCCGCATCTGGTGATAGACGAGCTGGAGAAGCAGCGCTATGTCGATATCCAGTGGGGCAACCACGACATTCTCTGGATGGGTGCGGCGGCAGGGAACCGCAGCTGCATCGCAAACGCCGTGCGCATCTGCCTGCGCTACAACAACTACGACTTCCTTGAGGACGGCTACGGGATAAACATCAGGCCGCTGGCGATGTTCGCCATGCGCGTCTATGAGGACGATCCCTGCGAATGCTTCGCGCCGAAGCGCTCGAACCCGGACGCTTATGAGGATCACAGCGACGCGGTAATAGCGAAGATGCACAAGGCGATAAGCATCATACAGTTCAAGCTTGAGGGGCAGGATATCCTTGCGCATCCGGAATACGAGATGGAGGATCGGCTGCTGCTCGACAAGCTCGACCTTGAACGCGGTGCGCTCAGGATCGGCGGGCAGGAGTATCCGCTCAAGGACACGAACTTCCCGACGATCGATCCCACGTCTCCCTACGCGCTCAGCCCGGAGGAGGCAAAGGTCATAGAGGGGCTCGTCAGCTCCTTCGTCAACTGCGAGAAGCTCCAGCGGCACATTGAGTTCATATACAAGAAGGGCTCGATGTATAAGTATTACAACAACTGCCTGATGTTCCACGGCTGCATACCGATGGAACCGGACGGCAGCTTCACGACGCTGAACGTCTACGGGGACATATGCTCGGGCAAGTCGCTGTTCGACTGCTGCGAGCGCCTCGCCCGTCAGGGACGCTACGGCGAGGAGGGCTCGGAGGAGCGGCGGCGCGGCTGCGACTTTATGTGGTACCTCTGGTGCGGGGCAAAGTCGCCGCTGTTCGGCAAGGATAAGATGGCGACCTTCGAGCGCTATTTCCTCGACGACAAGCAGACGCACAAGGAGGTCTCCGACGCATACTTCAAGCTGGCCTATACCCGCGAGATGGCCGACAGGATACTCGAAGAGTTCGAGATAACGGATAAGGACGCCGTCATCGTGAACGGGCACATCCCGGTCAAGATAAAGAAAGGCGAGAGCCCGATAAAGGTGGACGGGAAGCTGCTGATCATCGACGGGGGACTGTCCAAGGCGTACCAGTCCGTCACCGGCATCGCGGGCTATACGCTGGTCTCAAATTCGCACCAGATGTATCTTTCCGAACATGAGCCCTTTACATCACTGCAGGAGTCGATATATAATAACCTCGACATGCATTCGCGGATGATACTGGTCAAGACCTACCCCAACCGCGTCAAGATCGCCGATACGGACGACGGCTGCGAGATCGCAGCGCAGATAGCGGAGCTCGAAAAGCTGCTGGAGGCCTACCGCACCGGCGCAATCAAGCATGGAAAAGCCTGATCAACGGAGGAAAACCTATGCCAAAGCTCAACGTATGCCTGATAAACGATTCGTTTCCGCCGGAGATAGACGGGGTGGCGAACGCCGTCACGAACTACGCGCAGATAATCACGGAGAAATTCGGCAGTGCCGTGGTCGTCACGCCCGATAACCCGGAGGCGGACGACTCGGTCTATCCCTTCCCGGTGGTGCGCTATCCGAGCGTTGACATGACGAAGCTTGTGGGCTACAGAGCGGGCTTCCCGTTCTCGGCGGCGGTGCAGAAAACCCTTGAGGCCGGGAACTTTGACATTATCCACAGCCACTGCCCGATAACCTCAACGATGCTCGCGCGCTCGCTGCGGGACAGAATAAAGGTCCCGGTGGTGATGACCTATCACACAAAGTTCGATATAGACATCGCAAACGCCATACGCGGCAAGCTCCTGCAGGAGGAGGCCAAGGCGCTGCTTGCAGCGAACATCTCCGCCTGCGACGAGGTGTGGACGGTGAGCCGCGGCGCGGGTGAGAACCTGCGCGCCATCGGCTACGAGGGCGATTACATCGTCATGCCCAACGGCGTGGACTTCCCGCAGGGGAGAGTCGATGAAGCGCTCATCGCGCAGGTGACCGAGGGCTACGACCTGCCGGAGAATGTGCCGGTGTTCCTGTTCGTCGGCAGGATGATGTGGTACAAGGGCATCAGGATAATACTTGAGGGGATTGCGAAGCTGCGCGAGAGCGGGCAGGATTTCCGCATGGTATTTGTCGGCGGCGGCAACGACAAGGATGAGATCGCTGCGCTGACGGAAAAGCTTGGGCTGAGCGACAGGGTGTTCTTCTCACCGCCGATCCACGACCGCAACCTCATCCGTGCGTGGTACTGCCGTGCGGACATGTTCCTGTTCCCGTCGACCTTTGACACGAACGGCCTTGTCGTGCGCGAGGCCGCGGCATGCGCACTGGGCAGCGTGCTCGTCGCGGGAAGCTGCGCGGCGGAGGACGTGACTGATAATGTCAGCGGCGTGCTGATAGAAGAAAACGCCGACAGCATGGCGGCAAAGCTCGAGGAACTGTGCCGGGAACCGGAGGCAATGAAGCGCATTGGAGAGGCCGCGCAGAGGGATATCTATATCTCATGGGAGGACGCGATCGGCCATGCATGGGAGCGCTACGCGGTGGTCATCGACAATTACCGCGCGGGGAAATACCCGGAGCACGAGGGAATGTCAGACGAGTTTTTCCACAACATCGCGAAGACCATGGACGCATACAACCGCAGCCGCGAGAAGCAGCAGGCGCGCGTCAATGAGCTGCGCCGCGGGTATGCGGAGATCAGAGACGAGCTGACAGGGGAGCAGGAGAAGCTGAAAGAGAACCTGCTTGCCGGTCAGGCAAAGATCAAGGACGAGCTGGCACAATTCATGGAACGCTTCATGTAACGCAATAGACAAAACAGGACAGCGCCCGCGGATAGAATTTCCGCGGGCGCTGTCTTATTCCCCTTTATACTTCCGGCGGGTGGCAAGGCCGCCGCGGATATGCCGCTCGGCCTTGTTTATATCCAAGAGCAGACGCACCTGTTTATAAAGCCCCGGATTGACCCGCGGAAGCCGCTCTGTCAGATCCTTATGTACGGTGGATTTGCTGATCCCGAAGCGCTTGGCGGCGGAGCGGACGGTGGCCCGGTTGTCTATGATGAACACCGCCAGGTCACAGGCGCGCTGCTCGATATTTGTGTACATATGCACCACTCCCCATGCTTTCGTATTTGATGTATATGTGAAAGCATGGGGAGATATGAGAGAGCGCGGGTAAGGCGGTGCTGGGCGGTCTTAGCCTGTTATGGCATCAATTCTGCGCGCCGGCTCCGAGGACGGCTTTTATTATGTCCATAGCTTCGTCGAGCAGCGCCTCGGTGTGCGTCGCCATGTAGCTTGTGCGCAGCAGGCACTCCGTCGGCTCCGTTGCCGGGGGGAGGACGGGGTTAACATACACGCCGGCTTCATACAGCTCCTTTGCCTTTCTCAGAGTGTTTTCCGCCTGATAGGTGTATATCGGGATTATCGGCGTGAGCGATTCGCGGATGTGCAGACCACGCTCCTTCAGTCCGTTTCTCGCGTAGCTCGAAAGCGCGAGAAGCCGCTCGGGCAGCTCCGGGTGAGTCTCGATATACCGCAAGGCGGCCAGCGCTGTCGCGCAGGCGCTGGGCGGAATGGAGGCGGAGAAAATGAAGGGTCTGGAATTGTGGCGCACATAGTCGCACACCAATTCGCTCGCGGCCATATAGCCGCCGAGGCTGGCAAGAGACTTTGAGAACGTGCCCATGATTATATCTACCTCGTCGTCAAGGCCGAAATAGCTTGCGGTGCCGCGGCCGCCCTCGCCGATAACGCCGAGGCCGTGGGCGTCGTCCACCATCACCCGTGCGCCGTACTTCTTGGCGAGGTCGACGATCTCC
>ERZ857840.342-NODE-342-length-73966-cov-9.369065_pt1 | contig 73966 bp, 60 predicted proteins | sample MGYA00519760_ERZ857840 | MGnify/ENA primary metagenome ERZ857840 (study PRJEB31778, sample SAMEA3449371) | human gut metagenome | biome: human gut; feature: human-associated habitat; material: faeces | place: United Kingdom | collected 2010/2012 ... | reverse complement strand
CGAACCGCCTGCGCACTCTGCCGGCTGGCAGCAGGCATCAGGTCGGCGTCCGTTCCCGCCGTCAGAGTGACCGAGGTCTCCGCCGCCAGCACCCCGCCCGGCAGGGACAGCACAGTCGGCGCAGGAACCTCCGCCTCGATCGGGGCAGTCTCGGCTCCGTCCGGCCGCGCCGCGTCGGGACGGACGCCGTACAGGCATATGCCGACTGCTGTTCCGAGCGTTTCAATCCCACAATGCGCCAGTAAATGCCCCCGGTCCAAGAGCGACAGGTGCCGGTCGCTAAACGCCTGCCCGATCACGATCGGGGAAACGGGCAGATTCATCTCCCGGCAGAATGTCCAGAAGGCAGACAAATCGGTACGCCGCTGGCGCAGGAGGTAGGCAGGGCGCACGGCGTCCTCCGCTCCCGTCCCCACGCGCGTGAACTCTGCCATGATATCCCCGGTACACGTCGGGCAAACGACATCCGTCTGGATATGTGCGCCGTCCGGGCACAGCGCCGCTGCCGCCAGCGGCAGGGGACGCCCGCTTAAGGCAACAATATTTGTCCTCCGCTCTCCGGTGTGCGGAGCCTCGCCGGAACGGAAAAACGCGGACACTGCCCGATCCGGCAGGTCACGCGCCAGCAGGATCAGATCATCGGACGCGAAGCGTGCCGCCCGTTCCGTGCGGAAAGAGGCATCCTCCTGCCGACGGATACAGACAAGCCGCGCCGTATCTCCGGCAACAAACCGGGCAACCGGCACGTATCCGTCCGCCAGCGCCCGCGCTCCGGCGGCGGCAGGGCAGGCGGCATCCTCGGCAAGCACACGCACCGGTGCATCGGCAGGACGTTCCCCCAGACGGCGCAGGTAGCTGTCCGTCGCGGTCAGAATCTCCGGCAGGGTGCAGGGCGCGGGCACGCCGCCCGCCAGCAGGCGGCGGCGCGCCATCAAATCAGCCCACGTCTTCGCCACGGCGTCACTGTCCGTACAGACCTCGCCCACGCCCACACGGGCGGCATCGGAAGCCGTCAGACTGTGCAGGGTCGCCAGCAGGCGCACCTCGCCCACAAGCGGCTCACGCAGTTCCCTCTCCCGGTACACCGCCTGTATCGCGGCGAAAACAGCGACGGACATATCCAGTCCCAACGACTGGTTCAGCCTCGGCAGAGCATCGGGCGACAGCTCACAGAAGGGGTGGATCTGCCGACTCTCAAACGGCGGCTCCCGGAATTCATCGGTTCTGAAGGTGTATTGCTCCATATACAAAAATCCTTTCTGCCGGCACGTGTTTCCTGTTTCTCTTCCGCCGGGGTACGATCTCAGATAAGCTCTGCCGTCAGCACCCCGCCGTCACGGGAGCGCGGCAGGACGGTTGCCTCACTGCCGCGCAGATCAGCCCCGGCAGCCACCCGCACCTCCAGGAATTCCGGCGTGTGCCCGAAGCACATCCCCCCCTCACGGCTTTCGAACAGCACGGACAGCGGGCGCCCCGCACGCAGGGCGGCATCCAGAATGGCATCCCGGCTTTGCTCCGACACGGCAGACAGCTCCGCCGCGCGCCGGCGTCTGATCGGCTCCGGCACCTGCTCCGGCATGGTCGCGGCAGGCGTTCCCGCCCGGCGGGAGTACGGGAAAACATGGATATGCAGGAACCCGACCCGCCGCGCGAACGCCAGCGAAGCGGCAAACTCCTCCTCGGTTTCACCGGGGAAGCCGACAATCATGTCCGTTGTCAGCTGGACGTGCGGGATTGCCGCGCGCAGACGGGCAATCGCCGCCTCCGCCTGGTCGGCGTTGTAGCGGCGGTGCATCCGGGCAAGCGTGGCACTGCATCCGCTCTGCACCGAGAGATGGAAGTGCGGCGCCAGCGACGGCAGGGCGGAGACAACCTCCACAAAGCGCGGCGTCATGACCGAGGGGTCAAGCGATCCCAGCCGCACCCGTCCGATGCCGGGCAGCGCATCCACCGCACGCAAAAGGTCGCACAGCCGGGGCGAATCGGGGAGATCACGTCCCCAGGAGCCGGTTTCAATGCCGGTCAGCACCACCTCGCGGCATCCGCCCGCGACCAATCCGCGCACCTCGTCCAGCACGGCTTCCGCCGGTTTGGAGCGCACAGGTCCCCGCGCAGCCGGGATGGCACAGTAGGTACAGCGGCACTCGCAGCCGTCCTCAATCTTGACATAGGCGCGGGTACGCTCAAAGTGCGTGATGGTCATCGCCTCAAAGGCGCTCCCCTCCAGCGTTCCGACTTCAAGGAGCGGACGCGCCGGCTTCACCCCGGCGCGCCACAGGCTGACCGCCGCATCCGCAACCGCCAGCTTGTTCCGGTTTCCGACGATGCAGTCCACGCCGGGAATGGCAGCGATGGCATCCGCCGCCTTCTGTGCCGAACAGCCCGTGACGATCAGGAACGCCTCCGGGTTTTCGGACAGCAGGCGCCGGATCGCCTGCCGCGCCTTGCGGTCGGATTCTGCCGTCACGGTACAGGTATTGACTACGTAAAGATCGCAGACCTCCTGCGGCGGGCGGATCGTAAAGCCGCGCGCCGTCAGCGCCTCGGCAATCGCTTCTGATTCGTACTGATTGACTTTGCAGCCCTGCGTCAGGACAGCGGCGCTGGGACGGGATTCGGTCACGGACATAGCGGAAACATCTCCTTGCGGTACGGCGGGATTGGCGCACGAGCACCCGGAACCGCCGCAGTTGCTCTTATTGTAGCACGGCGTTCCGGGAATGTAAATACGCAAAGTGTAAAAGTTTTATGTTTTTGCGCGGGAATTTGCCGATAGCTCTTGCAAAATGCGGGAAAAGGGAGTATAATACCCTCAGTATGCATGGGCGGTGCCGCCCGGCGCCGCGCCGATATTGTATGAAGGCAAGGAGAAAACATCATGAGCAACCTGCACGTTATCGACCACCCGCTGATTACCCATAAGCTGTCCATCATGCGCAACCGCAAGACCGGCTCCAAGGACTTCCGGGAGCTGCTCAACGAAATCGCCATGCTGATGGGCTATGAGGTCTTCCGCGATCTGCCGCTGGAGGAAATCACCATTGAGACACCCATTACCAAGATGAAGGCAAAGATGGTGTCCGGACGCAAGCTCGCCATCGTGCCCATCCTCCGCGCGGGACTGGGTATGGTGGACGGTCTGCAGAACCTGGTTCCGGTCGCCAAGGTGGGACACATCGGTATGTACCGCGACCCGGAGACGCATAAGCCGGTAGAGTACTACTGCAAGCTCCCCACCGACATTGAGGAGCGTCTGGTGGTTCTGGTCGATCCCATGCTGGCGACAGGCGGCTCCGCCGTGGACGCGCTGTGCAAGCTGAAGGAGCACGGTTGCCGTAACATCCGCTTCATGTGCCTTGTGGCGGCGCCGGAGGGCGTCAAAGCCGTGCAGGAAGCGCATCCGGACGTGGACATCTACACCGCCGCGCTGGACGAGTGCCTCAACGAGCACGCCTACATCGTGCCCGGTCTGGGCGACGCGGGCGACCGCATTTTCGGCACGCTGTAAGCGTCCGGCGGCAGACCGCAACAAGTTTTTTCTGCACCGGGGGCTGTCGGATTCCCATCGACAGCCCCCGGTTTTCCGAATTTCCCGCAAAGGAGCCTGTGCTATGCGCACCATGAAAATCGGCAGGAACGACGCCGGACAGCGGCTGGATAAATTCCTTGCCAAGGCGGTCAGGGGGCTGCCCGCCTCCCTGATGTATAAATTCATCCGCACAAAGAAAATCAAAGTCAACCGGGCACGGGCGGAGCAGTCCCAGCTGCTCCGCGAGGGGGACGAAATCCAGCTCTTCATCAAGGACGAGTTCTTCGGTGCCCCCTCGGAGGACAAAAGTGCACTGGGCGCAATCCGTCCCAAACTGGATATCCTGTATGAGGACGAGCATATTCTGCTGCTCAACAAGCGCCCCGGCGTGCTGGTTCACGATGACGCCGCAGGCGGCGAAAACACGCTGATCCTGCACGTGCAGGCGTACCTGTACGGCAAGGGGGAGTACGATCCCGCCGACGAGCAGTCCTTCGCCCCCGCCCTGTGCAACCGCATCGACCGCAACACCGGCGGCATCGTCATCGCCGCCAAGGACGCGGAGGCTCTGCGCGACATGAACCGCCTCATCCGGGAGGATCAGCTCTCCAAGTTCTACCTCTGCCTGTGCCACGGCAGTATGGAACGCCCGGCGGCAACCCTGCATGGTTACCTCGCCAAGGACAGCGCCCGCAATCTCGTGCGCGTGGAGGATCACCCCTTCCCCGGCGCGCGGGAGATCATCACCAAGTACCGCGTGCTGGACACGCGGGGAAAAGGGGCGGATGCGGTGTCGCTCCTGCAGGTCGAGCTGGTCACGGGACGCACGCATCAGATACGCGCGCACCTCGCGCACATCGGACACCCCCTGCTGGGGGACGGCAAGTACGGCATCAACCGCGCCGACCGGCAGGAGGGCTTCAAGTATCAGGCACTGTACGCATGGCGGCTGGATTTTGATATCCCCGGCGACGGGGGGAGTCTTGCCTACCTGCGCGGGCGCTCCTTCCGTCTGAATCCGGCGGACATCTGGTTCACCAAGGGCTACCGCCTTCCCCTGTCGGACGGCAGGGAGGTCACAACATGAAGCCGCTCGCCCCGCGCCTGCACGCCGCGCCCCGGTGGCTCTTCTGGCTGTTACTGCTGTCCGGGGCACTGCTGCTGGGACTGTGCATCCTGTTCCCTGTACTGGGTGTACTGGAATGGGTGGCGGCAGTGCCGTCCGGGCTTGCCATTCTGACGGCGGCACGCGACCGGAGCATACGTCTGCGCCGGATGTACGGCTACGGCTTCTGCTTCTTCGGTTGCTTCTACCTTGTCAACTTCCATTGGTTCCTGTATATGTACCCGCTGACCTTCGCGGGACTGTCGGATGCCGCCTCGGCGGTCGTGGTCATCGTGGCGTGGTTCGGGCTGTCGGCACTTCAGACAGTGGGCGCGGCGGCACTGTTCCCGCTCTTTGCGGTCGCCGTGCGCGGAAAATTCCTGTCCGGCAAGCCGATCCTGCAGCCGTTGCTGTTCGCCGCCCTGTGGGCAGTGCGGGAATGGATTCAGGCAAGCATCGGGTGGGCGGGTGTACCGTGGGCAAGACTGCCGCTCGGGCAGGTCGGGCTCCGCCTGACTCTGCAGAGTGCCGCCTTTCTCGGCTCCTATTTCGTCACCTTCCTGCTGATCGCGGTGAGTATGCTGATTGCCGACCTGCTCCTGCACCCGGATCGGGCGCGGCTGTGCGGCATTCTGGCGGGCAGTCTGCTGGTCGGGGACCTCGCGCTCGGCGGTCTGCGCCTGCTGACCCGCCCGGCGGAGGGCAATGCGGTACAGGTCGCCGCGATCCAGGGCAATATGTCCTCGCTGGAAAAATGGTCCGGCAATTCCGTTTCCGCCGAGCGCTACGAGACGCTGACGCGAAAGGCGGCGACAGAGGGAGCTACGCTGATCGTCTGGCCGGAAACCGCACTGACTGTCACGATAGACCGTTCCGCCGCTGCCCGCGACCGGCTGAGCCGGCTCGCACGCGAAACCGGCGCAACCCTGCTGGTAGGCGTCTTTACCTCCGGGACGGGCACCGAAAGCAACCGGCAGTACAATTCCGTCGTCGCTTTCCTGCCGGACGGAAGTATGTGCGAAACAGTGTACAGCAAGCAGAAGCCCGTCCCTTTCGGGGAATTCGTCCCCTACCGGGAGCTGGTCATGCTGCTGGTGCCGCCGCTGGCAGACATAGGGATGCTGGAAAACGATCTGCTGGTCGGCGACCGCTCCGAGGTGTTCGACCTCGGGGTCGGGCGGGTCGGGTCCCTGATCTGCTTTGATTCCATCTACGAAAGCACCGCGCTGGACAGTGTGCGCCGCGGGGCTCAACTGCTGGCGGTGTCCACCAACGACTCCTGGTTCCAGGACTCGCGCGGCGTCTGGATGCACAACGCGCAGTCCAGCCTGCGGGCAATCGAAACCGGGCGGTATGTCGTCCGGGCGGGCAACACGGGCGTGTCCTCCGTCATCGATCCGACCGGGCAGGTCACGGCGGAGCTGGATCCGCTTCTGACCGGCTACGTGCCGGGAACGGTACGTCTGTGCGAGGAACGGACGCTGTACACCCGCATCGGGAACCTGTTCGCGTACCTGTGCGCGGCACTGTGTGCGGCGGCTGTGCTTGCCAACCCGGCAGAAATGGTCATGCGGCGCCTGCGCGCGGGCAGAAAAAGCGAATGAACCCCCGTGCTGATGGCTGTCCGGTGACATGAACTGTCCGTAAACTTGATGAATGTATGGTAAACTTGTGAATAATCACGGAATGCCCCTTGACAAATCCGTGGGGAAGGGCTATAATGACAGACGAAATCGGCGCCGGGCGTGCCGCTCCGCGACATCCTGTGCGACCGTGACATTTTTTGAAAGGAGTACCCCATGAAAAAGTCTATTCGTATCCTGGCACTGGCGCTGGCTCTCCTGACGGTTGTTACCGTTCTGGCTTCCTGCGGCAACAAGCTGTCCGGCGAGTATGAGTGCAAGGTTGGTCTTGTCACCGTCAGCATCAAGTTCAGCGGCAGCAAGGCAACCTTTACCGGCGCGTCCCAAATCCCCGGTCTCACCGCTGTGACTGACGGCAAGGAAGTCACGTACAAGATCGTTGACAAGGACGACGGCTCGCAGACCATCGAGTTCACGGTTGAGGAAGGCAAGGATCCCGTTTCGATGCCCTTCTCTCAGGACAAGGACAAGAAGACCATCACGCTGGCTAAGTTGTTTGTCTTTAACAAGAAGTAAACAACCATACGGAACCGCTCCTCTCGGGGGAGCGGTTTTGCTATGCGGGGAACCGGGCTTTTTTCGGTTTTCTCATTGACAAACGCCGCGCGTTGATATATAATGGTAGGGCAATGTGAATACCCCTGCATGACGCAGGTGCAGAAAGGACAATACTCATGGAACATACAGGCAGATGCGCGCAGAATGCACCGCGCTCCACCTCCGGTCCCCTCATGGCAACCGATGCGCTGGGGCGCACCACCCCTGACCGCGCCGCTGGCGTCCCCGCCCCGCGCGAGAACCGTCTGGTCGGACTGTTCTACTTCCTCTGGCTGGGCGAGTGCGGCAAGCACAAGCCGTACAACATCTCCGAGATCGTTGCGGCGGATCCGCAGGCAGGGTACAAGCCGGACAGCGACGTCTGGGGCGGCGTCGGAACCTACCACCACTGGGGCGAACCGTTCTACGGCTACTACTATTCGGATGACGAGTGGGTTGTGCGCCACCACATGAAGCTCATCATGCAGGCGGACATCGACTTCCTCTTCTTCGATACCACCAACGCGCTGATGTACGAGCACAACTCCAAGCTGGTCATGCGCGTGCTACAGGAATACCACGACGAAGGCTGGAAAATTCCGCAGGTCATGTTCTACACCAATACCGCCTCCGGCAAGACCGTGCAGGAAATATACGAGAAAATCTACCGCCCCGGCTTTGCCCGCGACACGTGGTTCTGCCTGGACGGCAAGCCGGTCATCATCGCGGTGGAGGCGGAATGCTCCCCCGAATGCCGCGCGTTCTTCAATATCAAGATGTCCCAATGGCCCAACGAGCCGGATAAGCTGGGCGGCTGGCCGTGGATGGATTTCACCCGCCCGCAGCGCGTGTTCTCCAACCTGCAGGGCGTGCCGGAGGTCATCAACGTGTCGGTGGCACAGCACCCCCAGCTTCGCTTCGGCGATTCGGTACTGTACGGCGAGACGGGCAACTGCGGCAGAGCCTTCCACGACGGGCACAATGATCCTGCACCGGACGCCTGGAAGAAGGGGTACAATTTTGCCGAGCAGTTTGACCGCGCCGTAGAGACCGACCCGCCCATCGTGCTGGTGACGGGATGGAACGAGTGGATCGCCGGACGCTGGCAGGGTATCCCGGAGCGTCCCCTGATGTTTGTGGACTGCGCCAACTACGAGTACAGCCGCGACCTGGAAATGATGCGCGGCGGGTATTTTGACAACTATTTCATGCAGCTCATCGAGAATGTCCGCCGCTACAAGGGCGTGGCGGACACGCCGGTGTTCGGACGCCTGCCTGTCCCGGACGGGGCGGCTGTCGGGTGCTTCTGCGAGTCCGACGCCGTCTATGATTCCTTCGACGACGGTGATTTTGCCCGTCACGCGGAGGGCTCCGGCTGTGTGTACGACAACCGCACCCAGCGCAACGCCATCCGCAAGATTAAGGTCAAGCACGACGGCGAGTATCTGTGCTTCCTCCTGCGTACCAAGCAGCCCGTCACACCCTACGACGGCACCGGAAGCTGGATGCGCCTGTACCTGAATACGACAGGCGGGCAGGGCTATCAGTTCGTGCTCAACACGCATCCCGCGCCGGACGGCACCACCACACTGGCACGTGTGACCGGAACGGACGATGATCTGACCGCAGCCGATCTGCCGGACGTTGCCGCCTTCTATGAGGTGGACGGTGACAAGTTCAAGATCAAGGTGCCCCTCCGGGCTTTGGGGCTTGACCCTGACGGATTCACCGTCTGGTTCAAGGCGGCTGACAGCCGTGAGCCGATTGCCTCGGTTGAGGATTTCTATGACAAGGGCGATGTCGCCCCGCTCGGACGCATGAATTTCGTATACAGAGGAAAGTAAGAGCCCTATTTCCCGTTTGCAATTCCGGTTCTGTCAAACAAAAATTTAGGGGTATCCCCGGCGGTCCGGCACGCCGGGGCTCCGCCAAGGGGTACCCCGAAACAAAGAAAGAAGCGATATACCATGACAAAAATCGACATTTTCTCCGGCTTCCTCGGCGCAGGCAAAACCACGCTGATCAAGAAGCTCATCACGGACGCCTACAAGGGCGAACAGCTGGTGCTCATCGAGAACGAGTTCGGCGAGATCGGCATTGACGGCGGCTTCCTTGCCGACGCAGGCATCCGGATCAACGAGATGAACTCCGGGTGCATCTGCTGCTCCCTGGTCGGCGACTTCCGCAAGGCGCTGGCGCAGGTCATCAGCGAGTACCACCCCGACCGTATCCTGATCGAGCCTTCCGGCGTCGGCAAGCTGTCCGACGTCATCCGCGCCGTGGAGGGCGCAGCCACCGAGGGCGCCGTACTGAACGGCTTTACCACCGTGGTGGATGCCGGCAAGTGCAAGATGTACATGAAAAACTTCGGTGAATTCTTCAATGACCAGGTTGAAAACGCCGGCTGCATTATCGTCAGCCATGCCGATTCCACGCCCGCCAAGAAGGTCGAGGAAGCGGTCGAACTGCTCCGCGCACACAATGCTACGGCTGTCATTGTCTCCACACCGTGGAACCAGCTGACCGGCGACCAGCTGCGCGAGGCAATGGAGCGCCGCGACACGCTGGAGGCAGAGCTGTCCCGCCTTGCCGCCGAGGAGGACGATGAGGACGAGCATGAGCATCACCACCATCACCACGAGGATGAGGATGACCATGATGAGCATGAGCATGAGCATCATCACCATCATCACGAAGATGAGGATGACCATGATGAGCATGAGCATCATCACCATCATGACGGGGATGAGGATGAGGACGAGTGCGGGTGCGGCTGCTGCCACCACGACCACGAGGGACACCATCACCATCACCACGATGCCGACGAGGTGTTCGTAAGCTGCGGCGCCGAGACGACCGTCCGCTTTGACCGCGCGGCGTTGGAAAATATGCTGACCGCCCTGTGTGATGAGGGCAAGTACGGCACCGTTCTGCGCGCCAAGGGCATTGTGGCACCCGCCGACAGCGCAAGCGAAGGCTGGATTCACTTTGACTACGTTCCCGGCGAGCCCGACGTCCGCACGGGTGCTCCGGCTGTCATCGGTCGGCTGTGCGTCATCGGCTCCGGGCTGAATGTAGATGCCCTGTCCGCGCTGTTCGGCGTAACACTGCACAAGTCCGAGGAGGACTGACGCATAAGGAGAGCACACCATGGCATACGATTTACCTGTTTACCTTTTCACCGGCTTCCTTGAGGGCGGCAAGACCCACATGATCCAGGAGTCGATGGAAAGTCCGCAGTTCAATACGGGAGAAAAAACGCTGATCATCCAGTGCGAGGAAGGTATGGATGAGTTGGACATCTCGACCTTCAACGGGAAGAATGTCTATCTGGAGACTGTGGAAAACGAGTCCGACCTGACGCCCGACCTTCTCTCCGCCATGGCAAAAAAGCATAAGCTGGATCGCATCCTCATTGAGTACAACGGAATGTGGATGCTGAGCACGCTGTATGACGCCATGCCGCAGAACTGGGTTATCTATCAGCAGATGATGTTCGCCGACGCCAACACCTTCCTCAGCTACAACCAGAATATGCGCCAGCTGATGGTGGACAAGCTGATGAACACCGATCTGGTCGTGCTCAACCGCACACCGGCGGATATTGACAAGGAAACCATCCACAAGATCGTGCGGGGATGCTCCCGCCGTGCGCAGATTTCCTACGACTATCCGGACGGGCACGTGGAATCCGACAACATTGAGGATCCCCTGCCCTTCGACCTGAATGCCCCCATCGTGGAGATCGGCGACGAGGATTATGCCGTCTGGTACCGTGACCTGACCGAGGAACTGCAGGCATGGGACGGCAAGACCGTTCGCGTGAAGGGCATCGTCATGCGCGACCCCAAGCTGGGCAAGGCTGCCCTGCTGGTCGGCAGGCACGTCATGACCTGCTGCGCAGCCGATATTACCTACTCCCCGCTGGTCTGCAATTTCTCCGCCCCCGTCCCCTACAAGACCCGCGATTGGATTCTTGTCACGGCTAAAATCCGCATTGAAACTCACAAGCTCTACGCCAACCGCCCCGGTCCCGTCCTCTACGCCACAGACTCCGCCCTGACCTCCAAGCCAGCCGAGGAAGTGGCAACGTTTTACTGAGCCTGATACCCCGCCTCCGCCCGCAGAGGGCAGCCCCCCGGCGCAGGTCGGGGGGCATATCCGAAAAGGGAGAACACCATGTCTGACAATATTCTTTCCCGCATCCGCGCCGACGCCGGCGTTGCCGTCGCCGAGCTGATCCCCGCCGCGCATCTTACCGCCGGACAGATCCTCGTCGTCGGCTGCTCCTCCTCCGAAATGGTCGGCGGGCGCATCGGCAAATGCTCCAGCCCGGACGCCGCCGCCGCCCTGATTGACACCCTGCTCCCGCCCCTGCAGGCTGCGGGCATCCTGCTCGCCGCACAGTGCTGCGAGCATCTCAACCGCGCGCTCATCGTGGAGCGTGCGTGCGCGGAACGCTACGGGCTGGAGCCTGTCTGGGTCAAACCCCAGCCGCACGCGGGCGGTTCCTTCGCCACAGCGGTGTGGGAACGCTTTGCTGACCCGGTCGCTGTCGAGTGCATCCGTGCCCATGCGGGCATGGACATCGGGCAGACGCTCATCGGAATGCACCTGCGCCGGGTGGCAGTCCCGGTGCGGCTGTCCGTGTCGCGTATCGGCGAGGCACCCGTTGTCTTTGCCCGCACGCGTCCGCCCTATATCGGCGGTCCCCGCGCCCAGTATCAGACCGAGGAACCGTGATCCGACACATCCGCAAAAAGCCCACCCCAACCGCCACGATCCAAGGATCGGGACGCGCAGGGTGGGCTTTTTGCATTATTACTGGTGCCGGAAGCGGGGGTCGAACCCGCACGGTATCGCTACCACTGGATTTTGAGTCCAGCACGTCTGCCAGTTCCATCATTCCGGCGTGAACAATCCGTATTATACCATAAGATGGGCGGCAAGTCAAGAGAAATTTCAAGTAAATTCGCAAAGTAAATGCACTTGCTCCGGGTTGCGTGCTTTCCGAACACCCACGCGCCGCAAAAAAGCCTTGCATTTTCCCGGCGCGTGTGGTATAATGAAATGGAATCATGCACCCGCAAGCCGGGTGAATACATATAAACACATAAAATTAAGGAAGGCAGGAGAAAGCCATGCCCCAGAAGACCGGTGTAGGTGTAACCGAAGAAAAAACAGCTGCGGCTAAAGCGGCTCCCCAAAAGGATAAAAAGACGGCAAGGTCGGCATCCGCCAAGCCGGACGGATACGGCGATGAGAGCATCACGTCGCTCAAGGGCGCAGACCGCGTCCGCAAGCGTCCGGGCGTCATATTCGGCTCGGACGGACTGGAGGGGTGCGAGCATTCCTTCTTTGAAATCCTGTCCAACGCCGTGGACGAAGCGCGTGAGGGACACGGATCGGTCATAAAGGTCACGTACTTCCGCGATCTGAGTATCGAGGTGGACGACCGTGGGCGCGGCGTGCCGCTGGGCTGGAACGAACGCGAGGGACGCTGGAACTGGGATCTCATCTACTGTGAGCTGTACGCCGGCGGAAAATACGACAACAACAGCAACGGTTCCGCTTACGAGTACTCGCTGGGACTGAACGGTCTGGGCGCCTGCGCAACGCAGTATTCCTCCGAATACATGGAGGTCACATCCTACAGCGGGCAGGTCAAGCGGAGCATCTCCTTCCGCAAGGGCGAGGTCGTCGGTGAGTTGACCGAGGAACCGCTGGACAAAAAGAACGCCCGGACGGGCACCGTCATCCGCTGGCGCCCCGACCTGGACGTATTCACCGACATCCGCATTCCGCACGAATTCCTCACCGACATACTGCGCCGGCAGGCGGTTGTGAACGCGGGGGTTCGTTTTGACCTGCTGTTCGAGCAGGAAGACGGCAGCTTCCCGCTGGAATCCTTCTACTACCGGGACGGCATCGCCGACTACGTCGCCGAGAAGGAAGGGGAAAGCCTCCTCATCCCGACGGCACAGTGGCATCTGGAAACCTCCGGGCGCGACCGTGCGGATAAGCCCGACTATAAGCTCAAGGCGGATTTTGTCTTTTCCGCATCAGCCTCCGCGCCGATGCTGGAGTACTACCACAACTCCAGCTTTCTGGAGCATGGCGGCTCACCGGACAAGGCAGTCCGCTCTGCGTTCGTGTACGCGGTGGATAAGTTCCTGCGGGCGGGCAAGAAGTACAAGCAGAACGAGCCGCGCATCACGTTTCAGGATATCGAGGACTGCCTTGTGCTGGTCATCAACAGCTTTTCAACTCAGACTTCCTATGAGAACCAGACAAAAAAAGCCATTACCAACACCTTTATATACAGTGCCATGAACGCTTTCCTGCGCGAACAGCTGGAGATTTACTTCATGGAGCATCCCGCCGAGGCAGAGGTGTTTACCGGTCGGATTCTGAACAACAAGCGCAGCCGCGAGAGCGCCGAGTCGCAGAAGAATCTGATGCGCCGCAAGTTCAATACCGTTGTGGATATGTCCAACCGGGTGGAAAAGTTCGTCAACTGCCGCACCAAGGATGTCGCACGCCGGGAGCTGTACATCGTGGAGGGTGATTCCGCTATGACGTCGGTCAAGCTGGCGCGCGATCCGGAATTTCAGGCAGTCATCCCGGTGCGCGGCAAGACGCTCAACTGCCTCAAAGCGGATTACAACCGCATTTCCAAGAGCGACATTATCTCCGACCTGATCCGCGTAATCGGGTGCGGCGTGGAGATAACCGGCAGTAAGCGCAAGGATGACGCATCCGACTTCAATCTGGCAAACCTCCGCTGGTCCAAGATCATTCTGTGTACCGATGCCGACGAGGACGGATTCCAGATACGCACGCTGCTGCTGACGCTGTTTTACCGTCTGCTGCCTACCCTGCTGAAGGAAGGCAAGGTGTTCATTGCCGAGACGCCGCTCTTTGAGATTACCACCAAGAGCAAAACCTACTTTGCCTACGACGAGTTTGAAAAAGCCGAAATACTGAAGCAGCTCGGAAACACCCGCTACACGCTCCAGCGCTCCAAGGGTCTGGGCGAGAACACCCCCGCCATGATGTCCGAGACCACCATGCATCCCGCCACGCGCCGTCTGGTTGCCGTCACGCCGACCGATGCCGCCGCGACTGCCCGTATGTTCGATACGCTGTTGGGCGATGACCTGCCCGCCCGCAAGGCATTTATAGCCCTGCACGGCAAGGAATACGTCAAGGACGCCGATCTGGAATGATATCCGACAAGGAGGAGCTTCCGTGAAAAATCTGTTTTCCATCAACCGGACAGAGGATACGCATTCCGTCCGTCCGGACAGCACACCCTTCGACGCAGAGCATATTGACAGCGCGTTGGAGGAGCAGTTGAGACAGGCTTCCGACGCGGCGTTTGAAGCCTTTGACCAGCCCCTGACCCCGCCCCGCGGCAGGCAAGCCGGGGGACACGGGAGCTGGCAGCTGGGACTGGGGCTGCTGCTGACAATCATCGCCATCGTCCCGGTATTTCTCTGGCGCGACACGCTGTTTTCAGGCGACCGCGCATATTTCGCATGGATCCTGCTGGCTCTGCTGATTGCAGGCGGCGTGCTGGTCAGTTGGGCATACCGCATCCAGAAAAAGACCATGATGCAGGAGACGCGCGAACGGCAGGAGGCGAACGCCTCCGGGCAGAACGCTGCCGCCGTGGAAACCGCCATGAAGGAGATGACCCGCCTTCAGCGGCAGGCGCGCGCTCAGCTGCACGTGCCGGACGATGCACTGGAGCTGGACGTCTTTCCCTTCGTCTACGAAAAGAAAGGGGATCGCACGGTCGGACTGGATCGGAACGGGCGCTTTCAGAGCCTGCTGGTTCTCGCATGGCGGCAGGGAAATGACCTGTGCCTGTCGGACGGCACCTGCAATCTGCGCATCCCGACCGAGGCTATCCGGGGACGTGTGACCTGTGACCGCCCCTTCGTGGTGGATATGTGGCTCAAGGAGGAGCGCCCCAGCGAGGGACGCTTCAAGCCGTACCACCTTAAAAAGACCGGTCTGCTCGCCGTAAAGGGACGCACGTGGTACTGCGTGATGCTGGGCGCACCGGGCGGTGACAGCTACGAGCTGTTGATCCCCTGCTACGACCTGCCCCAGTTGGAAAAGCTGGTATCAATTCCCGAACCGGATGCCCGGACCGAAGACAAATAACCGATAGAGAATAAGAAAAGAGGTATTGTACAGTGAATTCCCCGTTCAAGCCCACCAAAAGCGCCATCGCAGCCAACAAGTACGGGATCGCCCGCAGCAACCTGTTGCTGGTCATCCTGTTCACCCTTATCAATTCGGTGATCTCCTTTGCCCATGGCAATTTCTACTTTCTGTTCTCCGCTTCCATCCCGTACTATGTAGCCAGCTTCTCCGCCGCGTGGGCATATAGCCCGGAGGATATCGGACTGGAGCCTGCCGCTAACCCGACAGCGATCCTGGTAATCGGTGCCGTCATCGCCGCCGTTCTGCTGGTGCCGTACCTGCTGTGCTGGATATTCTCCAAAAAGCACTACGGCTGGATGATTGCGGCGTTGGTGCTGTTCTCCCTGGATTCCGTCTGGCTGCTGCTTAACTTCCATATCAGCCTCATCCTGGATATCCTGTTCCATGCTTACGTGCTGTACTATCTCATCATGGGCGTGCGGTACGGACTGCTCTCCAGACGGGCGGCGGAAGCCGAAGCCGCCGAGGCACCTCTCCCCAACGGAACGCTCACGCTGAACCCGGACGGCACCATGGCGGATATGTCTGCAACAACCGCCAATGCGGAGGATAGCGCCGATGCAGAATCCGCCCCGACAGAACAGCCGGTCATCCCCGACACGCCGATCCTGCGCTCCGCTGATGAAACGGGCAGCGAAAAGGTTCGGGTGTACGTTGAAACGGCTTGGGACGGGCACCAAATCCAGTACCGCCGGGTCGGAAAGATCGAGGAGCTGGTTGTGGACGGGCAGGTGTATGCCGAGATGCCCCGCGCGCGCGTGAACGGGGCGCACATGACCGCCACGGTCGCGGGAATGCAGCTGGAAGCCGGCGCTATGGGCGGCTCCAACATCGTCACTGTAAACGGCAAGGTCGTTGCCACGACCATCCGGTATATCTGACACCGGAAGGGCAACGGGTACCGTTTTCATGAATTCCACCACATCCGTACCGGTGGCGGACATTGTCGCCGCTCTGAAAGTACGCTATCCCGCCGCAGTCTGCGCCCTGGACTGGGGCGGGCAGCACGATTCCGATCCGGAAACGCGCCGCCGAAACGGCTGGCGTCTGCTTGTCATGGCGAGGCTGTCGGCACAGTGTACCGACGCGCGGGTCAATCAGGTCTGCCGGGAGCTGTTCCGGCTGTATCCGACCCCGGGAGCACTTGCCGCCGCGCCGCAGGCAGATGTGGAAGCCGTCATCCGCCCCTGCGGACTGTTCCGAACCAAGGCGGAGAGTATCCGTGCGACCTGCGCCATTCTCGCCGCCGACTGGGCGGGATTGGTGCCGGAGGACATGGATACCCTTCTCTCCCTGCCCGGCGTGGGGCGCAAGATTGCCAATCTCATCCGCGGCGACCTGTACGGTCAGCCGGGCATCGTGGCAGATACGCACTGCATCCGCATCTGCGGGCGGCTTGGGTTTTACCCTGAGGAGCTGAAGGACCCCGTCCGGGCGGAACGCATCCTTTCCCCGCTCATCCCACCAGAGGAGCAGTCGGATTTCTGCCACCGCATCGTGCAGTTCGGACGGGATACCTGCACCGCCCGCGCTCCGGCGTGCGGGGCGTGCCCCTTGCGGTCATTCTGTGCGCACGGGCAAAAGCTTCCCTGATGGGTACAAGAAACCGCCGAACAAATCGGCGGTTCCTTAAGGCATTACCGCGCAATCCACGCATGGCACACTTGCTTGCGTCTTTTCCGTCATACTTCACAAAAATCCTTGTCAGTAGCTCTACTACAGCCTGCGAATTTTTGTATTGTCTGACGAAAAATCCGACTGCGCAATTGCACCATCGGAATTGCGCGGTAATGCCTTAAAGGGCACATCTAAATCTGTTTGTGTACGCTTTTATACTCGTCGTAGTACCGGAAGTAGGGGCACCGCCCGGTCTGCCCGGACGTAAAGCGCCCCATCTCGTCCTCGTCCAGCGACACACGGCAGGTATAGGTCTCCCAATTCTCGTCGTAGTCGTAGAATTCACAGTCCTCACACCGCGCGGCAGGCTTCTTCGGCACAGTCTGCCGTTCCTTGCGCTTCTCTTCCATCATCATAGACCTCCCTTTTCATATTTTCCCGGGCACCGCCCGTAAGGAGCAAAAACATTGAACGATAAAGAAATATCCGAAATCCGCCGCCGTTACAGGGCGGAAAAGAGCGGCATCTCCCGCATCCGGGGATGCTATGTCAACGAAAAAAGAACCATCATCTCCGAATTTGACCAGTCGCTGGGACTGATGTCCGAAAGCGAGGCAGAGGAGGTGCTGACACTGCTCAGGAAGGCGCTGTCCGGAAAAGTCGGAACCAATCTGATGGACATCGCCTTTTCGACTGCGCAGGTGCAGTCCGGTGCGGAGCACGGTCTGCTCATGACTCTGCGCGAAAGCGCCCTCGGTGATGATGCCGCCGTCCACGCCTTTTACGAAAAGGTAATCGGTTCGCTGGCGCTGGAGGGCAACTACATGATCCTGCTCTGCCACGACAGCTATGACGTGTTCTCCTACCACAAGGACGGCGGACGCTCGGAGGACTCCGGCGAGATATTCCGCTACATCCTCTGCGCCATCTGCCCGGTCAGCATGGCAAAGCCCGCGCTGTCCTACTTTGTCCGGGACAACTGTTTCCGCAATATCACAGCCGACTCGGTCGTTGCGCCGCCCGCGCTGGGCTTTCTGTTCCCCGCCTTTGACAACCGCTCCACCAATCTCTACGGCGCGCTGTACTATACCCGCGACACCAGTGACAGCCATGAGGAGTTTACCGATGCCGTGTTCCGTGCCGGAAAGCTGCCCATGCCCGCCGCCGCTCAGCAGGAGACCTTCCGCAACGTGCTGGCGGAGTCGGTAGGGGAGGCGTGCAGTCTGCCGATTGTGCGGGCAGTGCGCGCACAGATCTGCCAGGCGGTGGAGGATCACAAGGCGTCCAAGGAGCCGGAGCCGCTGACCGTGGACAAGTACGCTCTGCGGGATATGCTGGGCTTCGGTGGCGTGCCCGAGGAAGGCATCAACGCCTTTGAGGAGAAATTCGACCGCAGTTTCGGCTCCGGCGCCGCCGTCAGCCCCCGCAATCTGGTGGATACACGCAAATTCGAGGTCAGAACGCCCGATGTCGTGATCCGCGTCAATCCGGAGCGAGCCGAGCTGGTGGAGACCCGCATCATCGACGGCGTAAAGTACATTCTCATCCGCGCCGATGACGGTGCAGAGGTCAACGGGATTGATGTGACCTTCGAAAAGGACACTGCGGGACAGTAACTCCGAAACTCACTGCCGCCCGCCCTGCCCCGCCGCCATGGCAGTATAGAAAGCGCGGCGCACGCGGAAGAACGCGGTTTTGTCGCGTCCGAAATGGACGGCGTTGGTCAGCAGAACGCCCCACAGACCGCTTTCCGCATCCACCCACAGGGAGGTGCCGGTAAAGCCGGTATGCCCGAAGGAGCCCTCCGCCATGAGGTCGCCTGCCGAGGACAGCGCAGGCAGGGGCGGCTTGAGCTGGAAGCCGAGTCCGCGCGCCTCGGCAAGCCCCGGCGTATAATCGCGGATTGCCGCCGCAAAGGTGCAGGGGGAAAGCAAACGTCCCTCCGCCGTTCCGAATGCCACACCGGGCAGCTCACCGTGAGTCGAACACATGACGGCAAAGCGAATCATGTCATCAAGCGGGGCAAACACCCCCGCGTTTCCGGACACACCGCCGAGGAAATGCGCGTTCTCGTCATGGACGTGCCCCTTGATATACGCCTTGTACAGGGCGGAATATTCGGTCGTCACCACGTTGTCGGACTCCGGACAGTAGCCCGTGTGCGCCATGCCCAGCGGGGCAAACACATACTCCCGTGCCAGATCGTCCAGACGCCGCCCGGTCAGCCGCTCCAGAATAATCTGGAGCAGGATGTACCCCATGCAGGAGTAGTAGACCTGCTCGCCGGGGCGGCAAAACGGTTCGGAGGACAGTATTATATGTGCCACGGCACTTTGCTCAGGCGTTTCCGTCCTGTTCCAGAGCGCTATATGCGGCGTGATGCCGGAGGTATGCGTCATGAGGCGGAATACCGTCACGTCGGCGCGCCCTTCCGGTGCCCCCGCCAGTTCCGCCGGCGTAAACCAGCGCGACAGCGGGTCGGACAGGAGCAATCGCCCCTGCTCCACCAGCCGCAGGGCTACCATGGTCGTGGACACCAGCTTGGACAGTGATGCCAGATCATACAGCGTGTCCCGGTCCGCCTTCTCCGGTGCCGGAAACCGTGTCCGATCCCCCATCACGCCGGAGCGCAGCACCTCCCTGCCCTGCCCGATGGCGAATGCCGCCGAGGGAATCACGTCCCCCGCAATACTTTCGCGCAGAATATCCTCACACGTATCAAAATACATTGCAATCTGTCCTTTCATCTCCCGAAAAAGGGGCGTCCGCACGGCGGAAGCCCCTTTTTTGTTCCGTACATATGGGAGCCTCCGGATTATCACCGCGCGTGTGATTTCCGGGGTTCCTTATTTTGCCAGCGCCTGCTCCAGCCAGATGATTCCGTACCCGAACGCCTCATACAGTCCCTTCTTGCCGCCCTGCCGGTATACTTTATTCTGATCTGCCGTTTCCACCACGCTGACGAACACATCGTTCGGAACGCGGGTGCCGCCCTCATCCTTATAGCTCATAATGTCCATAACCAGTATATATTTCTCCGTCATATCGCCGTAGCAGATGGTGTCGCCCTCCCGCACCAGCGGACGATCCTTATACATCAGGTAGGAACCGCCGACCAGCGGTGCCCCCGTGACGTTGATTGGATTCAGTTTTTCCTCACTCATGGTATACTCCTCTCCGCCCCCGTGACCGGGGGCCGCCCTGCGTACTCAGACGCCTCTTGTGACCGTTCCCCCGCCGGATCCCGCCGCCGTGGCAATCGGACTCTTATCCACTTATAGTATACCACAGTTTTACGGAAAAGTCAATGCCGATTTTGGGCATGGAAACAGCATTTATCCCTTTTTACGGCGCGGGAACGGAGCAGGATTGCCTGCGGTGCAGGGTTCGCCCCGGTGACGCGGCTCGACCTGCCCCGCCGGGCACCTCGTTGCAGGTATCCAAAACTTTCGGGTATGAAAACATCTTTTCCGCTGTTTTTCCGTATGGTCATAAACCCGTCACAATATCGTGCTATACTGTAGGATAGCAACGTGCGCCAAACAGGCGTGCCGAAAGGGAGAAAAACAATGGTCAAACTGAAAAGAATATGCGGGCGGGCAGGCGCGATGGCGCTGGCGCTCGTGCTGATGCTCACGGCACTGGCAGGCTGCACGTCCCGGGCGGATCGGGAGAACCAGCGCGTAATCGGAGAAAGCGGCGGCTTTGACGTTCTGTATGAGGAGCTGCGCTTTGTGACCCTGCTGGTCAAGGATGCCATGGCGGGCGAATACGGCGCGGACATCTGGAAAAACGCCGACACAGCCGAACAATACCGGGCAGAGCTGGAGGAGCGCGTCATGGACAAGCTCCGGGCGAACTATATGGTGCTGGCGACCTGCGCCGCCTACGGCATAAGCACCGACTCCAAGGAGGCGGACAACTATGTGGACAGGCAGATCGACCAGCTGATTACGCAGGAGTGCGGCGGCAAGACCGGCAAGTACAAGGACTACCTGAAGGAGCACAACCTCACCGATCACTATCAGCGCTTCGCCCTGCGCGTAAGCTACCTGGAATCCGTGCTGTACTACACGCTGGAGGCTGGAAAACACTTCGCCTATACTGCCGAAAACATTGACGAATTCGTCGAGTTCGTACTGGAAAGCCCCGACTATGCCCGCACCATACACGTGTTCCTCCGCAACGACGAGGGCGAGAGTCCGGAGCAGAATCTGGCGGAAGCAAAGAAAATCACGCAGGCACTGCGGGCGGTCTCCGGGACGGAACAGCGTCAGGATGTCATGAACGGGTACATCGGATCGGCACTCAATGACGACCTGAGCATGGTATCCAAGGACGGCTACTACTTCACGCGCGGCGAAATGGACGAGATCTACGAGCAGAACACCTTTGCCCTGCAGGTCGGGGAGGTCAGCGATCCGTTCCTGTGCGGCAACGGCTATTATGTCGTCATGCGGCTGGCGCCGGAGGCTGGGTATGCCATGCAGAACAGCTCCACCCTGCTGAAGTATTACCAGAGCGCCCAGATGGGTCTGCTGGAGGAGTCACGCGCCGAAGCGTGCCGCGTCGTGCTCAACGAGTACGGGCAAAGCATCGATCTGGTCGCCATGGAGTGACCGTGGCGCTATGAGGTCGAAGAAATCATCCTTCGTGCGCGTATCGCGGCGTTACAGTGCCGGCGCAACGCGGCGCAGCCGTCTGCGCGTTTCCCGCAATGTCCGGCGACGGGCAGCGGTGACGGTCGCCGTATGTCTTGCTGTCGTGGCAGTGGCTCTGATATGGGGTTCTGCCCTCAAGCGCCGCTCGGACGCTTACCACGCCGGGTTGGAAGCGGACGCATGGACTGCCTCCACGCAAGCCGCGCTCCGGCAGATCACAGTTCCGGATTTCCGCGGGGGCGCGATATCCCCCGGCGGGGAGCTGCCCGGACTGCCGGCAGACGCGTCCGGTGCCGTCGTCACACTGTCGGAGAACCCGGACGGTCAGCTTGGCTACGCCTTTCCCACCGCCGCGACCGCCGGATTGACTGTCGCCGAAGGCGCGCCGACACCGGAGGCGGAAGTCGGACGGTTGCACCGCGCCGGACTGCGCGTACTGGGCGTTTTTCGGGTGCAGTGCCTGGACGATGTGTACCGCGCGGATCCGGCTGCCGCCGTTCTGCGCCGCGGCGTGGAGTTGAGTCTCCTGACCTCCGCGGCACGGGCAGGCGTCGATGAACTCCTGCTGCTTGGCATTCCGTGCGGGAACGATGACGCGGACGCCCGCGCACTGGACTTTCTGCGCGAGCTGAAGCAGCTGCTTGCGGACAGCGTCACGGCACTCGGCGTGGCGCTCCCGGCAGATGCTTTCGTGCGGGCGGAGGGAGAAACAGTGCCGGATGCTTTCGCGCAGGACAGCACCGGGGCAGGTATCGTGCAGTACACCGGCTGGCGCACGCCGGGGCGGATGCTGTCGGTATGCGATTACCTTGCGCTGGATCTGCGCACGGCGGATTCGGATTCCGCCGGGGAACTGCTCCGGGGCTTCCGGTTCACCTACGCGCGCTACGCACTCCGCCTGCTGGTCGCAGACGCGGCGGTGTCCGAAACAGCCGACGCCCACGGGATGCGGCGGCAGATTGTCTGTCCGGCAACAGACTGACGGGCAGATTCTTCAGGGCTGAAAAGTCCAAAGATCCTCCCCTGCTCCGCGTGTTATCAATATCCGATCCTGAAAGAAAGGAGGCTTTTGCCGACGCAAAAGCCATAGCCATCAATATGAAAACCATCGCCAGCTTCACTGTCAACCACGATACGCTCCTGCCGGGTCTGTACGTGTCCCGTGTGGATGGAGACATCGTGACCTATGATGTCCGCATGAAGGTGCCGAACAGCGGGGACTACCTGCCCACGCCAGCCGCCCACACCATCGAGCATCTGTTCGCCACCTACGCACGCAACAGCGGGTACGCCAACCAAGTGGTTTATGTGGGTCCTATGGGATGCCGTACCGGCTTTTATCTGCTCCTGCGCGACAGCGTCAGCCGCGCCGAAGCCATCCGGCTGGTGCAGGACAGCTTTGCCTTCATTGCCGCCTATGAGGGAGAAATCCCCGGTGCGACGCGCACGCAATGCGGCAACTACCGGGAGCATGATCTGCCCGGCGCCAAAGCCGCCGCGGCGGCACTTTGCGTCACGCTGCGCAACTGGACGCCCGAGAAAACTGTCTACGAAAGCGGCAACGTTTAAGCGGACACCGACCGGAGCGCGGATGGCTCATTCCCGTGCCACTGCCGGGAATTCTTCGTCCGGCACGGCGTACAGCTCAATATCCCACGCAGGGACACCGTCCATGCGCCGCAGGTACAGGCTGGCACCGGGATACAGCGACCGCACAAGAAGCGGGAGTTCCCAAAGATCCGCGCTCCGGTGGTAGACAGACACCAGAAGGCGGGGGCTGTCCTGCCGGATCAGCGAACGGGATCCAAGCAGCGCGTCGCGTTCCGCGCCCTCCACATCGTACTTGATGAAATCCAGCCGCCGATACCCCCCGATCGGCAGTCCGGCAGACACGCATCCCCACGCGCTGTCGGGTGCCGCCGCCGCGACCTGCCGCAAACGTTCCCGACTCTGCGGCGTGGGCAGCAGCGAGGCATTGCGGTTGCCGGTATCGTGAAAAGTCAGCGTTGCGTCCTCCGACCATGCCGCCGCCTGCAACGGGTAGACCGCCCGTCCCTCTGCGGCGAGTGCCTGTGCATAGGCGCTCAGCTTACGGAAGGAACGCACGTCCGGCTCCAGGCACACCGCCGTTTCCAGCCCCGGCGCGTACCGGATCAGCTCGCGCAGGCTGTCCCCCGTATATGCCCCGCAATCCATGGCAGTGCGGATACTCTCCGCACGGAGCAGGCGCCAGACCTCCGCGCGCCCCGTGGCAGTCGCCTCTATGTCCTCCAGCCGCCCGCCAAGGCGTGCCCGGACGATGCCGTCAAACACGCCACGCGAGGTTTCATCCGCAAGCAGGGCGCGGGCACGTTCCATATCCGCCCGATGTGCCTGCACAAGCTCCGCCGTGAACAGTGCCCCGCCGCTGACCGGGACATCCGGAATGTACAGTTCGCACTGCGCCGCAACATGGCGTATGTTGTCCAGCACGTCCGGACGGCGGGAGCCGAACGCAAGCAGCACGATCATGCAGTCCCCGTAGGTCGCGCGCGCCTCCCCAAAGGAAAGCACCCGCCGCCCGCGGAAGCTCTGCCCCCGCACAAAGCCATCGCTGGCGAACACGTCCGCCACGGCAATCCCGTACTCCGCACAGACATCCAGCACCTTATCCGCTCCGTCTCCCATGCCCCAAAGCAGTATGGGGCGCCCTGCCTGACTCTGCAGGTACCGCCACAGGTCGGGCGTGCACGCATTCGGTGAAAAGTATTGCATTCTGGTCTCCTTTTTCCGGGCGGCGGACTGCGCGCCCCTATCGGTTCGTTGCAATGCAGAAAGAGCTGCGTATCGTTTCGGTGCCGGGCAAAAAAGAATATCCAACAGAACCTGTGGGTTCAAAGCAGCCTTGACCCCCCGGGTTCACCGCCGGGAGGATGGCTCGCTTTCGATTGTTATCCTCTGAAGCCGTACCAATTCTCTCTGAAATGCGCGAGACGGTCTGCCAGTGAGAGGAGCGGGAACAAAAGCAGCGGCATTTTATATGTGCCCCACGCCTGATAAATCCGCAACATTTCTTCCAAACGCGCATCGATATCCCTTGCCGTAGTCATGTTGCATTCAAACAGTTTTTCAAGCGCGTCTTTTGCCTCTTCCTCGGATATCCCGACCTTTGCGGCAACAGAGGAAGCCGTAAATGCTTTTTCCGGATTTTCAAATTGATACGCAAGCACAAGGCGCACATTCTTATCGGAAAGCATTTTCAAAAGCTCTGCCGCCTCTTCATTTTCAAGCAGTTTCAAGGATTCCTTATCGCTCGGGAGATATGTGAGAGCAATATCCTTATTTGCATATACCGCGCCGGCAACTTCGGAAACGAATCCGCTGTTCTCGTATGGGTTCTTCGCAAACTGCGCTTTTGCTCTTTCCGCAAAATCGTTGTTATCTCCCGATCTCCACATGGTATTCAATATCTGGTCGTAAACCGCCTTGGGGGTTTCTTCGCAATTGATCGGCTTTTCCTGCACCTTACGCCTGATTCCGAAAAGTTCATCAATCGTCACTCCAAGTGTATCTGCTATAATCGGGAGAAGCATAATATCGGGCATGGTCGCGTTGTTTTCCCATTTTGAAATCGCCTGTGCAGAAACGCCTATAGTTCCAGCGAGATTTTCCTGCGTGATACCTCTTTCCCTGCGAAGATCAGCTATTCTTTCTCCTAAAGTTTTCATATTTTATCGCTCCTTATTTTTGTTTTTCGGTCGACCGCGATTTTATTGTATCCGAAATCTCGTGGAAAGTACAGATATCATTTGGCAAGTCTGCTAAACCATTTTGATAGAAAATCAACCAAAGAAAGCGGAAGAGTAGTAGGAAGAAAACAGAGCATAGCTCCGTTCCTGTCTGATACTCACCCTTGACCCCCGGTTTCACTGCCGGGAGGACGGCTCACTTTCGATTACTGAAATTTATCGTTCTGCTCGACAAAAAAGTCGTGGTATACTTTTACGCAGGCAAGCTCCGTCCATTTTTGTTCGGCGGGCGGTGTTTCGTCAATATTGTATATGTGTGCGCCCTTCAGGGAGAGCAGAAACGGAGAGTGCGTGGAAATAACGAATTGACATCCGTAATTTCTCACCGAGTCTTCAATAAAATACTTCAGTTGCAATTGATTCTGCGGAGAAAGGCTGTTTTCCGGCTCGTCCAAAAGATACAACGCATTTTCCTGAATGGAATCAACAAAGTAGGACAATGCACTCTCACCGTTTGAACGCTCCTGTATATTTCGCATCAGGTTTTCTTTCAGAAAGCGGGACTGACTGCGATTTTTGTTCCGCATATCGCTGACCCGTTTCCACCGCTCGTAATCATCCAATCCCCCAAGACGATTCGGCGCTGCATACGGGCTGTTTTCCGCGATATATTCCCGGATCAAATCCGACCTTTTGCTGTCAATACCGTCGTTGATACGGCGAATATCAAGTACCTTTTCAAAAACGCCGTCGCTCGTGATGATCTTGCTCTCCGGCGGAATCGCTCGGTCTAACTGATAGTCACACATGCCGACGTAGTCCTCAAAAAAGTCGGAGCGGTTAAACGGGGTGCTTCGCTCAAGAGCCAGCTTTTCCGCAATGATATTCAGGATACTGCTCTTACCGCTCCCGTTATTGCCACAGAATATTGTGATGTCCGAAAAAAGAACTCGGGCAGTTCGCGATACTGGAACAGTTGGAACGGATAATAGGTCGTATAGCAGGTTTTCTTGACTTTGATATTATCCTTATCCGAAAAATAATTTTCCTCATCTTCTCTTGTCGGCATTTGAAAATTCATTAAGTATATCATAAGACCGCCCTTTCACTCTTGATTTTGTCTCAAAAACTTCCTGATACTTCGGCTGACTGTATTGTACCATGTTTTTGTAAAAAAGTAAATGCTGTTGCCCTGACATTTCGCTTCCCCCGCTTGACAGAATGCGGTTTTGCGTGTACAATATAGGATAACAACAGTATACGAGGAGGATTTTCGCTATGAATGATTGCCTTTTCTGCCGCATTGTCGCCGGTGAGATACCCTCGTCCAAGGTGTACGAGGACGACACGGTATACGCCTTCCGGGATATAAATCCCATGGCACCCGTGCATATCCTGATTGTTCCCAAGGCGCACCTCGCGTCCGCCGCCGACATTACCGCTGACAACGCCGCGCTGGTTGCCCACATCTTCGCGGTCATCCCGCAGATTGCCGCCGCCGAAGGGCTGACCAACGGCTTCCGTGTCGTGACCAACAGCGGAGCCGACGCCTGCCAGTCTGTCCCGCATCTCCATTTTCACCTGCTGGGCGGAGCAAAAATGGCAGACCGGATGGCGTAACGGATCGGCGTATCGCCGGCGGATTCAGGACTTCTCCGCAGCGCGGGAGAGGCAGGGGAGCCGCAGGGCTCCCCTCACCGGATGCGCCGCGCCTCGGTGTAGAATCGCTTGTCCTCCGCGTGACCCATGGAGAATGTCTTGCGGGGGAGCGCACCGTCCGAGATAACCGTGGAGAACAGCTCCTGCTTGCGCATTCCGTCAAAGAGAATGGCAACGGCATCCGGACGCGCCGCAAGGGCGCGGGCTGTATCCTCACCGTGAATATAATCCACCGATGCCCCGGCAGGGGCGTTTTTCATATACCCGTCAAGGAACGCCTGCACCGTCCCGACAGCCAGCGCCGCTTCCGGTGACGGTACCGGAATCTCGCCCTGCCGTTCCCCTGCCTGCCAACGCAGCGTCTGGGGCGGCATTCCGCCCTGTCGGGCGGCGGCGTAGGCGGCAAGATCGCGCAGAAACCCGTCCGGCTCCACGCCGAACACGACCCGATAGATCGGCTCAAACTCCAGCGATGCGTCGTACAGATTGACCACCTCGCACAGTGCATACCGGGCAGGGTGCCGCAATGCCGCAGTGCCCAGCCGCGCCTTGACGTGCTCATAGAACGCCTTCGCGGCGGCAAGCGAGTGGTTCCCGTCCCCGACCGCAAACAGGAGCGGCGCGAGGTCAGCACGCCCGTAGCGCGCCTCCATTGCCTCCGGCGTTGCCAGTGCAGCCAACGCCTCCGCAACGTGTGCCTTCTGACTGTCGGTCAGGAAATAGCCGCGCAAATGCCCGCCGTCCAGCATCAGGTCGTAGTCATAGGCAAGCTCCATGGCGTCCGTCTCATCCGCGAGCGGCTCCACGACCGTACACGCGCGGTCGTCCGTCAGCAGCATGACGTGCGGCAACTCCAGCCATGCCCCCTCCCGGATGGTCATGCGCGGGGGAATGCGCTCCGGAACGGTCGCCTCAGTCGCACGGATGAGGCTCTGCGCCCCCCGGCTGTAATCGTACTCCTCCAGGTCAATGCACCCGACCAGTCCTCTGCGCAACTGTCCCCCGTGCAGGCGGCGTTCCACCAGCACCATGCTGTCCGGTCGGTTCCGCAGGACGCGGCGCAGGCAATCCTCCATGGCGGCGTGAATGCCGGGTATGCGGTCGGGCGCCTCGTCCAACCACACCTCCGGCAGAATCAGCCGCAGGGTGGAGGGTGCATCGCCCACCAACTCCTCTGCCCTCTGCCAGTAATCCGGCTGGCTGGTGTACTGGTCGCAGGCAACGACCGACCAGCGCGTGCCTGACACGGCAGAAAAATCCGGCAACAGAATATCTGCCGGGTAAAGCCCAGCCGCCCGGGCAGGCGCTTTATGCTTGCTTGTTTCGTTCATGGGGTACCCTCCTTTTTGACAGCACGTCCGGCGTTTCTGCCGCCGGAGCGTGGATTCTGGTGTCTATTATACGACACTCGGAGAAAAAATGCAAGTCCCCCTGCGTAAAAATGCAACGGCGTTCGCACTTTGTCCTCCGGGTTCACCGCCTGTCTCCGGGCGGCAGGTCAAACCAGCGCCGCAGAAGCGCCATGCACTTGCCCCGCGCAAACGCGAAAAAATGTCGCCGACAGTCCAAAAATACATGATTCATTCACGCATTTGCACATTTTTGTTCACAGGCACATGGTAAAATAATGGAATATACCGCTTATCGAAAGGGGATGACACGATGCCGCCCGGACCGCCACCCGGAGTGAATTTCCGCTACGAAAAAGTCCCGCCCCCCAAAAGTATTGCCGATGTCCCACGTTACCTGAAGGAGCTGTGCGGCGGGTTCTTTTCCCGTTTGGCATACATTTTCAGGCTGGTCTGGAAAACCGGACCGTGGATTCTGTTCGCCATGCTGGCAATTTCCCTGCTGCAGGGCATCACGCCCGTCATCGGCTCGAAAATCTCCCAGCACGTCCTCAACGAAATGCAGAGCAGCTACGGCAATTTCTCCGGTGCTCTCGGCGATTTCCTGCGCAGTCCCGTGTTCTTTCTGCTGATCTTTCTGTTCAGCTACAACATTCTGACAAGCCTTGTCAACATACTCAAGAACGCGGTCAGCCGCATTTCGGGCGAACTGGTCGTGCGGACTGTCAAGCTGGAGATCATGAACAAGGCAAAGGAGCTGGATCTGCAGTCCTTTGACCTCCCCGCTTTCTATGAAAAGCTGGAAAATGCCAACCGCGAAGCGGGAAACCGCCCCGTCCAGATCCTGTCCTCCACCTTCTCCGTGGTCAGCGCGATTATTACGCTGATCTCCTACGTTATCATCCTCGCCTCGGTGCTCTGGTGGGCGGCACTGGTCATCGTTGCCGTGTCGATTCCCTCCGCAATCATCAATTTTTACTACCGGCACAAGAACTTTGAGTATATGCGCCGCCGCTCGCACGACCGTCGGCAGATGTCCTACTACTCCGACCTGCTGGTCAACAAGGACCTTGCCAAGGAGATCCGCATCTTCGACCTGTCGGATACCTTCATTGGCAGGTACCGCACCGTGTTCGACAAGTACTTTTCCGGAATCCGGACGCTGATCCTGCGGGAAAACATCTGTCACGTCATCATCATCGTGGTGTCCTCGGTTGTCAACTGCTGTTTCTATGCTTACTTTGCCTATCTCGTAATCAGCGGCAGGCAGATGATCGGCGACTATACGCTCTACACCGGCGCACTGATTGCGGTGGCAGGACAGGTCAGCTCACTCATCGGTATCTCCGCCACCATCTACGAGGGCACGCTGTTCATCGACAATCTGACCTCCTTCCTGCGCGAGGACAGGACGATCGTGCCCGTCCTGCCGCCGGAGCGCGCGGCGGAAGGACCGCGCAGTGTCACGCGCGGCGTTCCGCACACCATCGTCTTTGAGCACGTCAGCTTTTCCTACCCCGGCACCGAACGCCGGGTTCTGGATGACATCAATCTGACTATCCGCCCCGGGGAGACGCTGGTGCTGGTCGGGCTGAACGGCGCGGGCAAAACCACGCTGCTCAAGCTGCTGACCCGCCTCTACGACCCGACCGAAGGACGCATCCTGCTGGACGGCTATGACCTGCGGGAGTATGACGTCAAGCAACTGTACGCCATGTTCGGCATCATCTTCCAGGATTTTGGAAAATACGCGGAATCGGTGTCCGAGAACATCCGCTTCGGCGACATCCGCAAGAGCAGCTCCGCAGAAGCCATCCGGCAGGCGGCAGAGGACGCAGACGCAGCCGAGTACATCAGCCGTCTGCCCAACGGGTTTGACACGCCACTGATGCGGGTGTTTGAGGAGAATGGCATCGAGCTGTCCATCGGGCAGTGGCAGAAGCTGTCTATCGCGCGGGCGTTCTACAGTGATTCCGAGGTGCTGATCCTGGATGAGCCCACCGCCTCGCTGGATCCCATGGCGGAGCAGGAAATATTCAACCAGTTCGACCGCCTGCGGCAGGACAAAACCACCATCTTCGTTTCGCACCGCCTGTCCAGCGCCACCGTCGCCTCCAAGATTGCCGTGCTGGAGTATGGCAGGCTGATTGAGGAGGGCGACCACAAGACTCTGATGGCGATGCGCGGGCGCTACTTTGAGCTGTTCTCCACGCAGGCAAGGCGCTACGTCATGGAGGACGACGAGCGCGCAGACGCCGGCATGGAACAGCCGGAACCGACGTCCCCCACCCCCGGGCAGACGCATCGGGCTCCGCCGGACGGAGCCGCGCCGCGGCGCGGGATGCCGCCCCCGTCGGGACATATTCCGCCGCCGGACAACCCCGCACGCCGGAGGAGCAGCACGAGGCGTGTCTGAAGCGGACGCCGCCTTGTGATTCCCGGCGGCACCGACTTTCATCTTTAGCTTAAGGAACCACTGATTTATTCGGCGGCACATCTTCGACACATCTTTTCCCGCCTGCTTCTTGCCGAAAAACTCGATGTACATCCAGTACATCTTGAGTTTTTCGCAATCGCAGACGAAAAAATCTGTACCGAATATGCACCACCTCATTAAATCAGCGTTTCCTTAACAAGAAATACGCAACAGAAGGGAGCTTTCGCTTTGCGAAAGCGGCTTTTGCAAGGCAAAAGCCGGGCATACATATGGCAGTCAAGGTAGTCAAATTCGGCGGCAGTTCACTGGCAGATGCCGATCATTTCCGGCAGGTCGCCGCAATCATCAAAGCAGACCCCGCCCGGCGGTACGTCGTTCCCTCCGCCCCCGGCAAGCGCGGCAAGGGAGACACCAAGGTCACGGATCTGCTGTACCGCTGCTACGAGCTGATCCGCGCACGCGAGTCGCGCGACGTCATTGATTCCGCCTATGAGGAGGTCGTTCGCCGATACCACGAGATCATCGCGGATCTCGGGCTGTCCTTCGACATGGACGGCGAGCTGGAATACGTCCGTAACGCCATGCTTCACGCCTCCGGTCGGGACTACGCCGCCAGTCGCGGCGAATATCTCAACGCGCTGATCCTGGCAAAATATCTCGGGTTCGACTTCGTGGATGCCGAAAACGTCATTTTCTTCAAGGAAAACGGCACACTTGACGAGGGCAGGACAAACGAGGCGGTCGCCGCCGAGCTGTCCCGTCACCGGACGGCAGTCATTCCCGGCTTTTACGGCGCCATGCCCAACGGCACCGTCAAGACCTTCTCGCGCGGCGGATCGGATGTAACCGGCTCCATCGTGGCACGGGCGATCCGCGCGGATATGTACGAGAACTGGACAGACGTGTCCGGGTTCATGATGGCAGACCCCCGCATCGTGCCGAACCCCTGCGTCATCAAGGAAATCACCTATCGGGAGCTGCGGGAGCTGTCCTACATGGGCGCAACGGTTCTGCATGAGGATGCCGTGTTCCCCGTGCGTACAGCGGGCATTCCCATCAACATCCGCAACACAAACCGCCCCTCCGACCCCGGCACTATGATTGTCGCGCATCCCGCCGGCTTTGACACCGAGCGCGTCATCACAGGTATCGCAGGCAAAAAGGGATTCTCGGTGCTGACCATCGAGAAGGATCTGATGAATGCCGAAATCGGGTTTGGGCGCAAGGTGCTGGAGGTGTTTGAGGACAATGACCTGTCCTTTGAGCATCTGCCCTCCGGCATCGACACCATGAGTCTGGTCATCTCCTCTGCCGCACTGGAGGGACGGAGAGACAAGCTGATGCAGTCCGTTGCGCGCGCGGTACACCCGGACAGCGTGTTCATTGAGGACGGACTGGCGCTGGTCGCCGTCGTGGGACGCGGCATGATCAAGGCAAAGGGAACCGCCGCGCGGGTCTGTGACGCGCTGGCGCGCGCCGATGTCAACATCCGCATGATCGACCAGGGATCCTCCGAGCTGAACATCATTGTCGGCGTGGACGAGGACGAATACGAGACAGCCGTCGCGGCAATATACGGCGAGTTCGTGCGCTCCTGACAAAAAAACTGGCACCCCTGGGGTGTCAGTTTTTTTGTCAGGTCTGTGCGGTGCCGCCCGGTTATTCTGCGCGCGTCCGGATGGTCGCGCTGTTCCCGTCGGTCGAAAAGCAGACCGTGCCGTCATAGGTGAAGTAGCGCCCGGCACCGACCGATTTCATGTTGGTGACAATCGCCCAGGATACCGACGCGGCAGAATCCGTGCAAACCACACAGTAGCGGGGCTTCCAGGCGCGGATTGCCTCCAGCAGTCCCCGGTCAGCCGAAGCGCCGTGGTGCGGGATTTTGAACAGAGTGCAGGAGGTAAACCCGCGCGCCTCTGCCAGCGGCAGGTACTCCGTCATGCGCTCGCCCTCGGCATCGCCGCCGAAAATCAGTTTGATATTGCCGAAGGTAACGGCGGTCACGAGCGAGAAGTTGTTCTCATCGGTGTCCTCGTTGTCCGCGTCGGCACCCACGACCTTGCCCGGCTCGTAGCCCTCCATGGCTGTCGCGTTGATCCAGAGCTTGCCGTACCCCATATCCGGCTCGACATCGGTCGCGTGCAGGCGGCGCACGACGGTCCCGGCGGACTGTGCCGCCTCTATCGCCGTCATCATGCTTCGGTAGAGCTTGGAATCCCGCACGTAGTCGGGCATATACACCTCTCCGACGGCATACCCCTCCAGCACCGCCGCGGCGGCGCCGATATGGTCGTTATCGTAATGCGTCAGTATCAGGCAGTCAATACGCCGGATGCCGTAGCCGTCCAGCGTGCGCCGGATAAGCGCGGCGTCCGCCTTCTCGCCCGTGTCAATCAGAATGACCCGGTCGTCCATGCGCAGAAGGATGCAATCTGCCTTGCCAACGCTGAGGAAATCCACGTACAGCCGATGCGCCGCGCCGGCATAGGGATCGTCGGTCGGATCCAGGATCATGGAACCGGACGTCGCAGAGCCGGTCGCCGGCGTCAGCGTCATGTCACCGGCAGTACTGCCGGTGCCGGTCGGATCCGGGACACCGGTGCCATTGTCCAACGTCATGGTTCCGGGACGGCTGATGCTGCCGTCCGGGTTCAGGATCATATCCGAGCAGGCGGGCAGGCACAGCAGGACACACAGCACCAGCAGTGCCGCGGAAAGCAGCAGATACGTCCGCCTCCCGTACCGTTTTCTTTGTTTCATATGCCAACCTCCCGTTTTTGATAGGGACAGTATAGCATGGAATTGTTGCGGGTATGCGAGGTTTTTATGAATTTTCTGCGGATATCCGCTATCGGACGGGGTTTCCCCACACCGACACCGTCAGTCCTCACGGTCGGCATCCTGTAGGGCATCCCGTAGGGCTTCGCGCACCGTGTCGGAATCGTAGCCGAGCCGCATCATGGCAGCAATCAGCCTGCCGCACGCGGCGCGGTCAGCGGTCAGCGCCGCATCCCGCCCCAACTTCACCCGCAGGACACTGCGGCACACCGCATCAAAGTCCACATAAGCCGGATCCTCCGGATCATGCAGTGCGTCCAATGCCGCGTCGGCGGCTTCGGAGGGATACCCGTGTGCCAGCAGATCCTGCCGGATGCGCCGAGGTCCCCACCCCTTGCGGGCATCCGCGACTGCGCGCGCCAGCGCGGACGCATCCTCCCGGAGCATCCCCCGTGCCGCCAGCCAGTCAGCCGCCTCATCCGCCACGGCGCGGTCAATACCCCGCGCAGTCAGCTTGCGCACCAGCGTGCGGGCGGACATATCGCCGTAACCCAGCAATTCGCCCGCCTTGCGGACTGCCAGGCACAGCCGCCCGGCGTGCTCCAGCCGATCCGCCTCCTCCGCGGACAGTCTGCCGGGCTGAACCTTCAGCGCGGCGTACTGCTCCACGGTCAGCGGAATCTTTCGCCGCAGGCGGGCACCATCCTCCCCCTGCGTTTCCAATGTAACGGTCAGCGTCTCACCGTCCGCGTCGGTCACAACGCGCAGGATCCGGGCGCCCTGTTCCCTATCCCCGGTCTCCGGATGCGGTTGCAGGCGCGTCTGCGGACACGCTTCCGGGCGCGATCCCCCTGCGCCGCGGCGCCCCTGCCGCGGCGCAGGCATATCCGACAACCGGAACGCCCGATTGCCGCCCGCCGCACTATCTTCCTCGGAAGCGGCATAGTCGTCGTAGCGTCCGTACAGGGTTTTTCTCTTACCGGATGGGGAGTTTTCAGCCATGCGGATCACTCGTCCGCGCCGTCATCCTTGACATTGCGGATGTCAAACTCATCGTCCAGCAACCCGGCATCTCCGTCCCCGTCTCCGTCCTCGTCCAGCTCAAAGGTCTGCACATCCTGCCCGTCATTCTCCTGCATGGCGGCACGGACTTTCTCCTCCAGCTCTGTCAGCATGGCAGGATTCTCCTCAATGAGCTTCTGCACGGCTTCCTTGCCCTGCCCCAGTCGCTCGCCGTTGTAGGAGAACCACGAACCGCTCTTCTTGACGATATCATACTTGACGGCAAAGTCCAGAATCTCGCTCATGCGCGAAATGCCCTGCCCGTACAGGATATCGAATTCCGCAACGCGGAAGGGCGGTGCGACCTTGTTCTTGACGATCTTGCACCGGACATGGTTGCCGTACACCTCGCCGCCGCGCTTGAGCTGCTCGGTGCGGCGCACATCAATGCGCACGGAGGAATAGAATTTCAGCGCGCGACCACCGGGCGTGGTCTCCGGGTTCCCGTACAGCACGCCGACCTTCTCACGCAGCTGGTTGATAAAAATAACCACCGTCTGGCTTTTTGAGATCACGGCGGACAGCTTGCGCATCGCCTGCGACATCAGGCGCGCCTGCATACCGACCGTTGCCGCGCCCATGTTGCCCTCGATCTCCTGCCGGGGCACCAGCGCCGCCACCGAGTCCACAACCACCACATCAATGGCGCCGGAGCGCACCAGTGACTCGCAGATAGACAGCGCGTCCTCGCCGCAGTCCGGCTGGGAAACCAGCAGATTGTCGGTGTCCACGCCCAGCGCCTTGGCATACACGGGATCCAGCGCGTGCTCTGCATCTATGAAAGCCGCGTCACCGCCCGCCTTCTGCACCTCGGCAACGATATGCAGGGCAACGGTAGTCTTACCGGAGGATTCCGGCCCGAATATCTCGATAATACGTCCGCGCGGCACGCCGCCGATGCCCAGTGCCGCGTCCAGCGACAGCGAGCCGGTATGCACCGCCTGCACCGCCATGTGCTGGTTCTCGCCCAGCTTCATGATGGCGCCCTCGCCGAAGTCGCGCTCGATCTGCTTCATCGCCGTCCGGAGTGCCTCGCGCTTTGCCTCCCGATCCGCCTCGTATGCCACCATGGGTGCCAGGGGTTTCTTTGTCTGCTGCTTTGCCGCCATATCTGCTGCCAGCCTTTCTGTCTTTGATGCTCCTATTATACACGTTGCCGCACGGTTTGTCAAGGGGTTTTGATAATTTCTGTTCCTTTTTCGGCAAAAATATTTACGTTAATTTCTTCGCGCGTAAATTATGTTCCGCTTTTGGAATTGTATCAGGCGTTGCCACGCCGGTGTGCGGCAGGAACGCAAAGCAAAAGGATCCCCGCAGAGAGCGTGATCCGCTCCGCGAAGATCCTTTGTTGAGGAATCCGGAAGGCTCGTCCGGGGAGTTCCCCGGAGGTCTTACACGCCGATCCGTCCCCCGCCGACGTCGCTTTCCGCAAGCCGTTCCTCCAGCCATGCGGCAGCCTGCTCAAGTCCCGCCGGCGTTCCGGGAAAATCCGCCTTCTGCGCGTTTGTCCAGACTGCGCCGTCCGGCCACGGGCGACGGATACCGCAGGCAACGTGCAGGGTCACGGTTTTCCGTTTCCCGCCGTCCGCGTCCTGCTCCTCGGTTCGGCGCATGACGGCATTGTACTCAAAGAGAGTCCGCCCCAGGCTTCCGGTACTGCCGTCTGTCCCGACAGAGCCGGAGTACCGGTTGCCAAGTCCGGTTTGGAAATCAAAGTCCGCCGTGAACCACTCGTGAATAGGCAGTGTAATCGGCATCGGTGCGCCCTCTTTTACCGCGCACCCGCTGCCTTATCCAGCAGATTGCCGACAGCGATGCGCAGAGCGGTAAACAGCTCCTCGTCGGTGCTGTACTGCGAAATGGAGGTCGTCAGGCGGCAGATCAGGGCGTTCACAGTCTCGGTGCCGTACACGTCCGCCAGCATGGTCAGGTACTCGAAGTCCTCGATGCCATCCCGCACGCACTCCAGCCGCAGGGAGCCGACCGGTCCGTACTCATCAAACGGTGCGCCGCAGTAGAGCAGGACGCCGTTTCCGTACACGTCATAGGGGAAATCCGGATTGATCTCATGCTTGCTGTTGAGCCCCTGGTTTTCGGAGATCTCGTACCAGTCGTTTACCAGGTAGTACAGGAATCCGTCCACGCCGTACAGCTTCTGCTGCCAGAACAGGATACGGTAGCGCACCGCCTGCGTCTCCATCAGCAGGGTGATCTCCGGCGACTCGGGATTGCGGGTGACGTACCACCACAGCTCGTCGCCGCCCTCCTTCTCCGCCTTCATACGGTCGGCAAAAGTGCCGAGATTGCGCTCCAGCATGGGCGTATTCCAGTAGGTCAGCTTCTGCCCCGGCGTATAGGAGGAGTAGCGGTACTCGGCGAAGGTTGTGTAGAAGTAGGGCTTGTAGCACCAGACGTTGATGCAGTTCTGCACTGCCGAGAAGTTGTCAGCCGTCGAATCCTTGTTGAGCGCGTAGTTGACGTGCTCGGGCGCCATCATCTTGTAGCCGGGGAAGTTCTCCTTCAGCACCTCGCCCACCGCGTTGACACGATCCAGCGATGCCTTGTCGGTCGGCTCGTCCACTACGTAGAAGTAGGACTTTTCCATCCACGCGGGATTCTTCGAAAGGAATTTATAGGCGGCACGCACGCGGTCTGCGTCGGCATCCTTCTTCCATGCGATGGGGTTGAACGCCACCACGCGGGGATTGTTCAGATACTGGAGGATGCGCTCGTCAGTGTAGTAGCCTGCCGTGTCGTAGGGGAGCGTGTACGCGCAGATGCGGTTCTCCAGCAGGTAGTCGTAGTAATTCTTGTACAGCAGGCTGTCGTCACCCTCAAAGCACTTGTGCGCCACGTAAATATTATACCAGCTCAGATCCATCTGCGTCTTGCAGGAGGTATTCTCCGGCAGGGCAAAATTCCAGACGTATGCCGAAACGCGGGCACGCTTGACCTCATTGCCGGAGGCGTCCTTCACGGTCACGGTCGCCTCGTACAGTCCGGCGGCGCTGTCGGCAGTCGTGTGCACCTTGATGATGAACATCCGGCTCTTCCCGGCAGGCAGGTCAAACGTCATGCCGTCCCTTACCCACGGGGTCGGATCGGGAATGGTCTCGCCGTCCACATCCGCAAAGTAGTAGGCATACATCAGATCGGTACGCAGGGTAGCGCCGTTTGCGTTGGTGAAATCCGACACAGACACGGTCAGTCCCGTGCGCCCGTCGGCGGCGGAAAGCAGGAGATGGCAGTCCTCAATCTCATTTTTCGCCAGCCGCATCAGGTAGGTATTGCGTCCCGTGGACTTCGTGTCCTCGGCGGCAGTCTTGGTGTAGGAATGATTGAACCACAGCGAAATGCCGCTGTCCTCCGCCTCCGCCCGCACGGGCGTATTGTCCGGCTCCGGCGCAGGATCGGACACCTCCAGCATGCTGTCCACGCGGGACTCCAGCACCGGATCGGTCACGACCTCGCGGGGATCCTTCGGGTTGCCGATACCCGCCAGCATTTCGTCCGCCGTCCGGGCAAAGAGGATGGAGGAAATGTACATGGTCTCCCCGGGGCCCTCCGCCTGCAACTCATAGTCAAAGCGCAGGGCATTGAGCTTACCCGCCCACTCGCCGTTGCCGCTCATATTGAACACGATGTACTGCCAGCTCTCGTCCGCGTTATCGAACGGCATCTGAACCCGCTTGGAGCTGCTCATGCCCGACTGCGTGCCGGATGCCCAGAACAGCTCAAAGGTCGCGCTGGTGCAGCCCACGCACCTGACCTTGAGCATCAGGAAGGGATACTCGGACAGGTCAATGGCGTCCCCCAGCTGCCGGCGCACCGCCTGTGCGTAGGACAGTTCAACGTGGGGATCGGTAAACTTTTTACCGGACGTTTCCATCTTCAGGACGGTTCCCTCAATCGGGTCATCCGCCATGCTCACGGTACACTGGTTCTGCAGCTTGATGAACTTGAGGATATCCCCATCGTTCAGCCGCATGCCGACCTGGGGTGCCGGCGGCTCCGTTGCAGGCTCGGTGGACGTCCCGGACTGTCCGGAATCGGAGGATGTATCGGTTGCGGGCGCAACCGTACTTTCGGACTGTGTTCCGGCAGTTCCGGAAGCAGTTGCGGACGTCTCGGCTTGCGTCGGCGTGCCGTGCTCGGTTCCGGTGGAATCCCCGTTCCCGTCACCCGTGCAGGCGGCGACTGCCACAACGAGCAGAATCAGAAGCAGGATTGCCGGCAACGTCAGCAAGCGCCAGCCTTTGTTCTTCGGTTTCAGCATGAGATAAGCTCCTTTGCATAGTTTTAGCACAATAAGTATACCACAGTGCGGCGCACCTGTCAAGGCAAAAAATACCGCGAGTGGGAACGTCCCCTCGCGGCATCGGCTTGCCTTGCCCCTGTGACACCCGGAGAGAAGGTTTCCCGGCGGCGTCGGCTCAACAATGTCCGGAACCGGGCACCAACTATACTTTCAATCAAATGATGAATCGGGAAAAGTTCTTGGGGATTTGGGGGCTTCTTTCAAGAAGCCCCCAACGTTTCTTCGTTTCTTCGTTCCTTCGTTTCTCCGCCCCGCCGGATTACGCTTCGAACTGGCTGTTGTAGAGTTGGGCGTAGAATCCGTTGCGTCTGAGAAGCGTTTCGTGGTCGCCCTGCTCGACGATGTGCCCGTCGCGCATGACGAGGATGATGTCCGCTTCCTTGATGGTAGACAGGCGGTGGGCAACGATGAAGGAGGTACGTCCCTGCATCAGCTTGGCAAAAGCGTTCTGAATCTTCATTTCGGTGCGCGTATCAATGGAGGAGGTCGCTTCGTCCAGAATCAGCATGGGCGGCAGACACAGGAACACGCGTGCGATGCAGAGCAGCTGCTTCTGCCCCTGCGAAAGCGACCCGCCGTCATCACCAATGACGGTCTGATAGCCGTCAGGCAGACGCCGGATGAAGCTGTCGGCATGGGCGGCACGGGCGGCGGCAATGACTTCCTCATCGGTGGCATCGGGGCGCCCGAAGGCGATATTCTCCCGCACCGTGCCGCCGCTGAGCCAGGTTTCCTGCAGAACCATGCCCCATGCGCCGCGCAGAGAGTGCCGCGTCAGGTCGCGGATGTCGTGCCCGCTGACCGACACAGACCCGCTGTCCACATCGTAGAACCGCATGAGCAGGTTGATGACGGTGGTCTTGCCGCAACCGGTCGGTCCGACGATGGCAACGCGCTGCCCGTTCTTCACAGACAGCGTGAAGTCCCGGATCAGCTCGCGGTCGGGCGAATAGGAGAACGCTACGCGATCCAGTTCCACACTGCCGTTTACATCGGCGGGAGACAGCCTGACCGCGTCCGGCGCATCCGGCTCCTCCGCCGGCGCCTCGATCAGCTCAAACAGGCGGGCGGCACACGCCAGCGCGTTCTGCAGCTCCGTGATGACGCTGGAAATCTCGTTGAAGGGCTTGGTATACTGGCTGGCGTAGGACAGGAAGCTGGACAGCATACCGACGGACAGCGTCATGCCGCTGACCGGGTGCAGGCAGACCAAAGCTCCGAACAGCGCGGCGCCGGCATACACCAGATTGTTGACAAAGCGGGTAAAGGGATTGGTCAGGGAGGAGTAGAAGGTTGCGCGGCGGGATACGGTCTCCAGCCGCCCGTTGACTTCATCAAAATCCGATACCGCCTCGTCCTCGTGCGAAAAGGCGGTGACTACCTTGTGACTGCCAATCAGCTCGTCCACAAGGGCGGTCTGCTCGGCGCGGATACGGGATTGCTCGGTAAACAGCACGCTGGTGCGCCGCGCCACAAAGGACGCAACAAACAGCGACAGCGGCGTTATCAGCACAACCCACGCCGTCACAAGCGGATTGATGGTCAGCATGAACACCAGCGTTCCGAGTATGGTCAGGACGCCGGTGAACAGCTGGGTAAACCCGATGAGCAGTCCGTCCGTGACCTGATCCGCATCGGCTATGACACGGCTGACAATATCCCCCACCGGACGGCGGTCGAGATAGGACAGCGGAAGCCGTTGCAGATGGACAAAGGCATCCTGCCGCAGGCGGCGCACCACACCGAACGTAATATGGTTGTTGACGATGTTCATCAGCCACTGGCACACCGCCGTCACCAGAATGACGATACCGGCAGTCAGCAGAATACCGGGCAGCCTGCCGTCCGGATCGACCTCACCCTGACCGACCAGCAGATCAATGGCACGTCCGGTCAGGATGGGCAGGTACAGCGTCAGCACTACGACAACCGCCGCAAGCAGCAGCGACAGGACAAACAGCACCCGATAGGCAGCCAGATAGTGCAGAACCTTTTTCATGGTCGCCAGAGATTCTCCCCTGTCCAGCTTCTGCTTCTTTCCGTTTGCATTTCGCTTGCTCATTGTGCCTCACCTCCCTTGAACTGGGACTCATGGATCTCCCGGTACAGCGGGCAGGTCTTCAACAGCTCCGTATGCGTGCCCATGCCCGCCACGTGACCGTCCTCCAGCACCAGTATCAGATCGCAGGCGTGGATGGAGGAGGTGCGCTGGGAAATGATGAATACAGTCGGATTGCCCGGCAGTGCCCGCAGTGCCTTGCGCAGAGCGGCATCGGTGGCGAAATCCAGTGCCGAAGCGCTGTCGTCCAGAATCAGGATGTCCGGCGCTCCCACCAGCGCCCGCGCAATGGTCAGGCGCTGCTTCTGCCCGCCGGAGAAATTGCGTCCCTTCTGCTCGACCGGTGCGTCCAGCCCGCCCTGCTTTGCCCGGATGAAATCCGCCGCCTGCGCCGTCTCCAACGCCGCCCAGAGCCTGGCATCGTCCGCCTGTCCGTCCGCCGTGCCCCAAAGCAGGTTGGAGCGGACAGTGCCGCGGAACAGCTCGGCTTTCTGCGGCACAATGCCGATGCGCGCCCGCAACGCCTCGGGATCAAGCTCCCGGACATCGCGTCCGAATACCCGGACACTGCCGCCGGTCGCCTCGTAGAAGCGCGGGATCAGATTGACCAGCGAGGTCTTGCCGGATCCCGTCCCACCGATGATGCCCACCGTCTGTCCCGGCATCGCCGTGAAGGTTATATCCGTCAGCGACGGGGCGCCGCCGCCGGGGTAGGTCAGCTCCACGTGCCGGAAAGCAACTGCCGGTATCGCCGCCGAGCCCTCGCGCGCCGCGTTCTGCTCTGCCGTTCCCGCCTCCGGGAGGATCTCCATACCGGCAGGCATATCCAACACAGCCGCCACGCGGTTTCCGCACGCAACGCCCTTGGTAATGAGGAAAATAGTGTTCGCCAGCTTGACAAGCTCCACCAGAATCTGCGCCATGTAATTGACCAGCGCGACCACCTGTCCCTGCGTGAGCGTCCCCGCGTTCACGGGCGCACCGCTCTGCCGGATGATAAGCACAACTGCCAGATTGACCAGCACATAGGTCAGCGGATTCATGAGTGCGGACAGCCTGCCTGCCTTGTCCTGCAGGGCGGTCTGCTCGCGGTTCACCTTCCCGAATTTTTCAATCTCCTGCTCCTCCTTGCGGAAAGCACGGATAACCCGCACGCCGCCGAGGTTTTCGCGGGTTGCGGCTGTCACGCCGTCCAGCTTGCCCTGCACGCGGCGGTACAGCGGAATGCCGCCCAGCATAACCCCGAACACCACCAGCGCAAGGAGCGGTATGGCGGCGGCGAAGATCAGTGCCAGATGCGCATCAATGGTGAACGCCATGATCATGGCACCGAACACGATGATGGGCGAACGCAGTGTCAGCCGCAGTGTCATGTTGATACCGGACTGGATCTGGTTGATGTCGCTGGTCATGCGCGTGATCATGGCAGCGGTTCCGACGCGATCCGTCTGGGCATAGGTGAACGCCTGCATATGCGCAAACAGATCGTGCCGCAGGTTGGTCGCGGTGCCCACCGCCGCCTTGGCTGAAAAATACTGCGCGATGATCGTACAGGTCAGCCCCACAACGGCAAGCAGTACCAGCACGCCCGCGCGGCGCCAGATGAACCCGTCACCCTGCCCGCCCCGGATGCCGCCGTCAATGATCTGCGCCACCACGATAGGCACCAGCAGGTCAAAGCACGCCTCCAGCAGTTTGAACAGCGGCGCCAGAATGCTCTCGCGCGGGTAGTCGCGGAAAAACCGAAAGAAAACCTTCATGTCTGTGTCTCCTGTGTATGCGGAAGCCGCCGGTTCCGGCGGTCTCCCGGAATGATCTACGCAGAAAAGCACCCCGGAGGAGTGCTTTCCGCAGTATGAATATCAGAGTGCGCGCCGGATAGCGGCAAGCAGATCGCCGAACTCCTCAAAAGCAGGCAGATCGGGGTTGTCCGCCTTGATCCTGTCGGTAGACCTGAACAGGAAGCCCGCCTTGGACGCCCGGATCATGCCGAGGTCGTTGTAGCTGTCCCCGGCGGCGACTGTCTCGTACCCGATGGACTGCAGCGCCCGGACGGTCGTCAGTTTGGACTGTGCGATGCGCATGGCAAAGCCGGTAATCTCGCCGGTAGACGCCACCTGCAGGGTGTTGCAGAACAGCGTTGGCATTCCCAGCTTTTCCATCAGCGGCATGGCAAACTGCTCAAAGGTATCACTCAGGATGATGACCTGCGTCTCGCGGCGGAGCGCATCCAGGAAATCCTTCGCGCCCGGCAACGGGTCAATCGTTGCAATGACACGCTGTATTTCGGCAAGCCCCAGTCCGTGCTCACGCAGAACCCCCAGCCGCCAGTGCATCAGCTTATCGTAATCCGGCTCGTCGCGCGTTGTGCGGCGCAGCTCCGGGATGCCGCTCGCCTCTGCGAACGCGATCCATATCTCGGGGACCAGTACCCCTTCCATATCAAGGCAAACAATGTTCATTTTCCTGTTCCACTGTCCTTTCTTTGATCCGCGCCTCTGCGCTCAATCGTACAGAAATTCCCGTACCTTCCGCTCTGTGTAGGTCAGATCCATCTGCTTCGTCGGGTCATTCGGGTCGAGGAGCTTCAGAATTGACATGCCCTTGTAGGAAGCGAACCGATACTCCTTGCCCTGCTGACTCCGGTTGGGCACACTCATAGACTTGACACCGGAGGAAAAATTGGTGACGATCGACAGCCCCACCGAGAGGAAGTCCGTCGCCTTGATATTGGTGCGGATAATATCCAGCACGAAATCCAGCGTGCTGTCCATTTGAGTCAGGCTCTGCCCCAGCACCTGATTCAGCATGGCGATCATCACATCGCGCTGCCTGCGCGTCCGCTCAAAATCCGTCCCCAGCGTCCGGTTGCGAAGATGTGCCAGCGCCTGGTCGCCGTTCATGTGGATGCTTCCGGCGCTCAGATTATTACCGAACAGAACGGAGTGCTTATTGCTGTAATACTGCGCCTCCGCAGCCGTCAGCGTGATATCAATCCCGCCGATATGGTCGATCAGCTCGATCACGCCGTTGAAATCCACTACAATGAACTCCTGGATATCCAGCCCGAACGCTTCATTGACCGTGTTCACGGCAAGACCTGCGCCCTCCAGCCGGTAGGCGGCGTTGATGCGGTTCCAGTCATGCCCCTCAATGGGTACCAGCACATCGCGCAGAACCGAGATCATCCTGACCTCTTTCGTCTTTTTATTGATGGACAGGACAATCATGACATCGCTGTTCCCGCGCTCCTTGCTCACGTCGCGGGAATCGGTTCCCAGCACCAGAATGTTCCGGATGTTGGGATCACGCTGTGTCTCGCGGTAGATCGGCACGTTGCCGAACACATCCACCTCATCGGTGCTGTTATGGAAGCTGTTGACCGACTGCTCGTTGCCGGCACGGCGGACGACAGCGCCCTGCGCGTTAAACACGTAGTATCCGGGAGGAATCATATTCTTCCCGTCCTCGACGTAATAGGTTGTGTTCCGCACCACATCGCCGGACGGCTTGACATAGTAGTAGTTTCCATCCAAGAGGATTAGTCCCGCGCCGACCTTCTTCCCGTTTTCATAGTAGAACAGCTTGCCGTTCTCCTTGACAATGCCGTTTTTGATCGGTTCCGGCTCCGTATCCGGCTCCGGCGGACGGGTCGTGGTCGGTTCTGTGGGCTTACCGGTCGGATCTTCCGGTCTTGTTGTCGGGTTCTCCGGCTTACCTGTCGGTTCCTCCGGCTTGCTGGTTGGTTCCTCCGGTTTACTGGTTGGTTCCTCCGGCTTGTTGGTTGGTTCTTCCGGTTTGCTGGTTGGTTCTTCCGGCTTAGTTGTCGGGTTCTCCGGCTTGCCGGTTGGTTCCTCCGGTTTGCCTGTCGGTTCTTCCCGCTCTGTCGGCGCATCGGTCGGTTCCCCGGCGGTCGTTTCGTCCGGCGGGAAGGTGTACTCCTTGTTCGGGTCAAAATCCGTGGGGAACTCGATATCCACAATCGGCTCCTGCGTTTCCGGGCGGCTGTAGCTTTCCGGACGTTCTACCGGGGGACGGTCGATGAGTCCCTGATTCCGGTCGTTGAACTTCTTCATTTTCAAACCGATATATGTGCCGATGACCGCTGCCGCCAGCAGAAGCAGTGCCGCCAGCACGATCAGGATCGTGGTCACCACGCGCCATACTTTGGAACGTTTTTTGCCGCCGGGGCGGTCTTTTGCATTTCGTTTCCGCATTTTTTGCACCACCCGCCTGCACGGGATTCCTTTCCGGGGGCGTGCCCCCCATTCGGCGCATAGGCACCTCTTATCCGATTTATTATACCACATCCTGCCAGCCTGCGCAATGGGGTTCCGAAAAAGTTTACAAGTTTGCCGGTGCGGCGCAGGAGTGTGAAACTGTCCCGGCTTGCCGGAACGGCTGTCGCCCCGACTGCCAAGACGCAACACCATCTGCCCGAAAAATTATTTTCAGACTTGCGTTCTCTACTTGTTTTCGGGGGAAAAGTATGCTATAATAGCTACAGCAAGGGTAACCGCAGAACGGGCGGAATCAGGAGGATTTTCCGATGGCAGTATTGGGACTGGTCATAAACGTGCTGACCGTGATCGTGGCAGGCAACGCGGGCGTCATGTTCCGCGGAAAGCTGCGCACGCGGTATCAGGAAATCATCGTGCTGGCATGCGGGCTGGTCATGGGCGTGGCAGGACTTGCCGGCGGACTGCGCTCGCTGTTTTCGCTGTCGGACGGCAAGCTGGAAATCGCCGGCTCGGTACTGATTGTGGTGTCCCTGATCATCGGCGGAATGCTCGGCTCCTCGCTGAACCCGGAGGAGGGGCTGGACAGGCTCGGCAGATTCTTCCGGCGCTTGACTGCGCCGTCCGAAAGCGCTGCCGCCAAGCGCAAACCCGTGAAAGCCAATGCAGTACCCGCGCCGGAAGCGGTAGAGAACGCGGAAAGCGCGGACGGCGGCAAAAAGCCGCGGCGTCGGCTGGAGGAGATGCCGGTGTACAATCTGCCCTCCGCCCGGTCGGGACACCGGTTCGTGGACGGATTCGTCATCGCCACGCTGTTCCTGTGCCTGAACCCCTTCACACTGACCGCCGCACAGCAGGCGGGACTGACCGGCTCACCGACGCTGTACTACTACGTGTCGGTTCTGGATTTCATCGTCATCGCGGCACTCGCCACGGTGTACGGCGCGGGCGTGTCCTTTGCCGCCGCACCTCTGCTGGCAACCGAGGGCGTAACGATGCTGCTGTACAAACTGAAAAATCTTTATCAGACAAGCAATTTCGGACACAGCACCGCCGCAGATCCGGCGCGGCAGAAAGCGGTCAACGCACTGCTGGACGGGTTCTGGGGCACCACCTTCCCGACCATACAGGCGCAGTTCTGCGTGATCGCCGGCGTGATCCTGATTGCGCTGGGGCTGAATCTGGCGTTCGGCAAAAAATACCGGGTCGGCAATCTCGCACCCGCCATGCTGATTCCGGTTCTGTACTACGGAGTTACACTGCTCGTCCAGCTGGCTGTCTGAGCGGCACGCCTGAATCTGCTGAAGCAGTACGAAATCATTCGGTAGCCCTGCACCAGACAAAAAGCAGGAGCCTTCCCACAGCGGAAAGCCCCTGCTTTTTTCGCGCTCCGGAGGAGAGGTGCCAGCCCGCACCGCTAATCCCCGAGCTTGCGCCGCGCCTGCCAGTCCGGCAGATAACGCTCCACCTCGCGCCAGAAGTCGGCGGAATGATTGCCGTGCAGGAAATGGCACAGCTCATGCACCACGACGTACTCGATGAACGCACGCGGTCGCTCGCACAGCCGCGCATTGAAACTGAGCGAATGCGTTCTGCCCGAACAACTACCCCAGCGGCTTTGCATAATCCGGAAGCGGACGGCGGCGGGCGCCGCCACGCCGCGTGCCGCAAACAACGGAAGGTATTGCCGCAGGTATTCCTGCACCAGCTCCTGCGTCCTTTGCTTTTCAAAGGACTGCAACGCACCGATGCGCCAGCTGTCCGATGTCGGGTCGGGCAGCTCCACACGCAAAAGTCCCGCCGGCTCGTCCAACGACCAGTGCCCCTTTCGACTGTTGCAGGCGGCATACTGCACGCGCAGACTGCCGCCGAGGTACGGCACACTGTCCCGCTGTGCCAGCACGGGCAGGTCCGGATAAGCGTCAGTCCTGCCCGTTACCCGTTCAAGCGCACGCAGAATCCACTTCTCACGTGCGATCAGAAAAGACTCAATACTTTCCTGCGGAGTCCGCGACGGAGCAGACACGTATATGCTCCCGTCCGGCCGCACCCGCAGATTGATGTTCCCGACCGCCTTGCGCTCCAATTCATAGGACAGCCTTTTTCCGCTATCCGGCAGACGCAGGATCATCTTATTCCCCCACACGCCGGTTACCGCTGAAGTCCGCGCATGAACGCCTGCTTGTTCTCCCGCGCAGTCGTGGTAGGTCTGCCGAGATCGGCACGTGCGCCCAGCGCACAGCGCACCTCCAGCAATATCAGTTCTCCGGACTGACGCGCCTCCGCCAGTGCCGCATCCAATTCATCCTCCCGCTCGACGCACAGCGTGCGCGGGTAGCCGCATCCGCGTGCGATCATGCCGATATCCAGTCCGGATGCAACGGTCGGCATCCCGCCCACCGTCTCGTGTGCACCGTTGTTGATGATTACGTGGACGAAATTGCGCGGCTTTTCCGTCCCGATCAGCGCCATGGCGCCCATATGCATGAGCATGGCACCGTCCCCATCTATGCACCAGACGCGGCGCTCCGGCATCCGCAAAGCAAGCTCCAGCGCGATGGAGGAGCTGTGCCCCATGGAGCCGACGGTCAGGAAATCGTGCCCGTGCCCCTCGCCGCGTGCCTCGCGGATTTCAAACAGCTCCCGCGATGCCTTGCCGGTCGTACAAACGATCGGATCGTCCCCGGCGGCGGCACTGATGCGGCGGATGACCTCCTCCCGCCGCAGGGTATACCCGTTGCGGTAATCCGGCTTTCCGTCGCAGGTCAGCGCACCCTTGCGCACCACGAACGCCGCCTGCCCGCCCGATGCGAACAGCGGCTTCCATTCCTCCAGCCGGGCATACACCTCGTCCTCGGTCGTCTCCTTGCCGATGACGAAGGTGCGTATATCCATATCCTCCAGCAGGCGGACGGTCACCTCCCCCTGGAAGATGTGCTGCGGCTCGTCATGAACGCCCGGTTCCCCGCGCCAACCCACGACAAACAGGCACGGGATGCCGTACACCTTGCCGTTGAGCAGGGAGGCAACCGGGTTCACGATATTCCCGATGCCGCTGTTCTGCATATATACGACCGGCACCTTGCCGGTAGCAAGGTGGTAGCCAGCCGCCAACGCCACGCAGTTTCCCTCGTTGGCGGCAATGATGTGATCCTTCCCCAGCCCGTACTCCTGCATCAGCCACGTACACAGCGGCGCCAGCAGGGAGTCCGGCACGCCGGTGAAAAATTCAAACGATCTGAGAAAATCCGGTTTCACGGTGCGCCTCCTTACAGCTCGTCGATCAGCGAAATGATCTGCTTGATGGGCATCAGCCGCGCATCCACTTCCTGCGCGCGATGGTAGCGCAGAATGTCCGTCGCCGTGCTTTGCATGGCAGGGAACGCACTGCGCGTGAGCTGGTTGGCATAGATCACGATGTTCACGCCGTGCCGCGCCAGCTCCTCCTCCGTCACGCTGTTGAAGGAGGTCGGCACAACCACGATGGGCGTAGCTGGATCCTTCTGCCGGAAAGTATCGCAGAACGTGAATATCTCCGTCGGATCCTTCCGGCGGCTGTGGATCATGATGCCGTCTGCACCTGCCTCCACGTATGCGAACGCGCGTGTCAGCGCATCCTCCATGCCCCGCTCCAGAATCAGGCTCTCAATGCGCGCGATAATCATGAAATCGTCCGTCAGCTGGGCACGCTTGCCCGCCGTGATCTTCGCGCAGAAATGCTCCACGCTGTCCTGCGTCTGCTCTACCTCCGTGCCGAACAGGGAGTTTTTCTTAAGTCCCGTCTTGTCCTCGATGATGACAGCCGAAACGCCCAGCCGCTCCAGCGTCCGCACGTTATACACGAAATGCTCGATCATGCCGCCCGTGTCGCCGTCCAGAATGATCGGCTTGGTCGTCACCTCCATGATATCGTTCAGCGTCTGGATGCGGGAGGACATATCCACCAGTTCAATGTCCGGCTTGCCCTTGGCAGTGCTGTCACACAGCGAGGACACCCACATGGCGTCAAACTGATCCAGCTTGCCGTCCGTCTCGACCACGGTCTTTTCCGCAATCAGCCCGGTCAGTCCGTTGTGCGCCTCGATGGTCTTGACGATAGGGCACATTTCGACCAGCTGACGCAGGCGCCGCCGCCGGAATTCCGGCATGGCGAGTTTTTCCTTGAGCCGCAGGTCGATCTTGCGCACCTCCTCGTTGACCGTATAGGGCGCCTCGATCAGCTCGCCGCCGTACTGCGCCAGCGCCCGGATCGCGCTCTCGCGGAGCACGGCTTCGGGTCCCGTGCGCCAGTTGTCGCCGTGGATAACATAATCCGGCTTCAGTTCGGCAAGTATATCGTCATACAGCATATCGTCCTGCACCACCACGCGATCCACGCCGTCAAGACCTTCATACAGCCGGACGCGCTCCTCAAACGGGATGGTCGGAAACCGCATACAGCGGATCAGTGCGCGGTCACTCAGCGCACCCACGATAACGGCGCCGTATTTGTGCGCCTCCTCTATGATATGCAGGTGCCCCTCGTGGATGACATCCGTGCAGAAGCAGGTGTAAATGGTTTTCATAATTTGATGCTCCTTGTCTTTTGGCGGAGTTTCCGAATATCCGCCGGGCTTTCGCGCGGCGCCCTTCGGATTCTCCGTTTGTGGATCAGTCCCGGTACATGACCGGGATGCGGACACCGGTCACGCGCAGTGCGTCGGTAAACACGGCGAAAAAGTCCCGGATATCCGCCTCGTCGATGGCGCCCAGCGCGCACAGCCGGAAGGTATTGGTTGTGGAGATTTTGCCGGGGTAGATGGTAAAGCCGCGCTCATAGCAGTAGTCGTGAACCTTTTCAAAGTCCCAGTTGGGATCGTCCGGATAAATGGCAGACACCACAAGCCCCGCCTGCCATTCCCGGCGGATGACATCCCGGAAGCCCAGCCTGTCCAATCCCTCATGAATGGCTTCAAACACCCGCGTGTGGCGTGCCCACTTTGCCTGCTCGCCCTCGGCGAAATACTCCTTCAGCCCCTGCACGGCGGCGTAAACCGTCTGCACGGGCGGGGTGAAGTGCATCTGCCCGGTGCGCTCAAAGAAGTCATACTGCAGCCAGAGATTGCAGTAGTAGGAACGGCGGGGATAGTCGCGGCTCGCCTCGATGACGTCCCGCCGTCCGATGACAAAAGAAAGCCCTGTCATCGCCATCAGTCCCTTCTGCGCCGATGCCATGCAGAAATCAATGTTATCCGCCTGCACGTCGATGGGGCGCATGGCAAGCGTGGAGGTAGTATCCACCGTGAACACCGCCCCGTAGCGATGCGCCAGAGCGCCGATCTCACGGATGGGGTTCAGGATGCCGGTCCCCGTCTCGTTATGTGTAGTATGCACCAGTGCGATGTCCGGATTCTCACGCAGTACCTGTTCCACCCGGTCAAGGTCGGGAAGCTCATCAATCGGGAAGGACAGATCAATGTGCGGCAGTCCGTAGAACTGGCAGATCTCCACTGCGCGGGTACTGTAAGCGCCGTTGTTGACCACCAGCACCTTGCCGCCCGCAGGCAGGAGGGAGTTGAGGCAGACGTCGATATTGAGCGTTCCGGAGCCGCAGAACAGCACGGCGGTGTACACGTCCGGATCGGCGTGAACAACCCGGAGCAGATCACGGCGGAAATCCGCCATCACATCGGCAAACTCGCGCTCGCGCGGGCAGATATCCGGCACCACCTGCGCCAGCTTGACCGTGTCGGTCGTGGTGGAGGGTCCGGGGTTGAGCAGTATATTCCGCTTTATTTTCATATCCATGGCATATCCTCTCCGGCGCGGCTTCTGCGCGCCACCAGTATTGCAAATACACGGCTTATTATACATGAAATTGCCTCGCTTGTCAAGGCGGTTTTGGTGAATATGCAGGGAAATCGCCTCGGGTTGCTCCGGCGGGGACGGCGGTCTGAACCCCGAGAGCTTTCCTGCCTGCTGTGTCAGCCTTCCCCGCCGTTTCCGGTAACCGCGGACGGCAGGTCACACGCGGGTACCGGGACAGCAAAAGCCGCCCGGCGGTAGAAGGGACAAGCCCCCGCCGGGCGCATGGTTCGCTTCCCTGCTCCGGTTCCGCCGAATCAATCAGCGGCGCCCTTATATGCTCCCCAACACCGTTCTGCTGTCCGACAACCCGCGCGTTACGTCGGAGAGCGCGGGCAGAATGTCCGAGGGAAGCATCCCGTACTCACCCCGTACAGCCGCGCATCGGTCGCCCGCCGCCCCATGCAGATACACGCCGGCGGCGGCGACCGCGGCAACCGACAGACTTCCGTCCCGCAAGCGATCGCGCGCCTGCACCAGCAGGGAGCCGATGACGCCCGCCAGCAGGTCACCGGAGCCGCCCCGCGCCATGCCTGCGTTGCCCGCGACCGAGAGCCATATCGCCCCGTCCGGTCCGGCAATCACCGTGTGTGCATCCTTGAGGACGACCGTCACACCGTGCAGCCTAGCAAAATCAGCCGCGATGCCCGGCAGATCCGCGAGTACCGCGGATACGGACAGCCCCGTCAGACGTGCCATCTCCGCCGGATGCGGGGTAAGCACAACGACTCGGTTCGGATTGCGGAGCATCGGTGCGTCCCACAGCTGCGGATGTGCGGCAAGCAGATTGAGCGCATCCGCATCCAGCACGGCGGGGCAAGGCACCGGCGCGGACGCTTCCGCCGCTTGCAGAACCTCCTCCAGTACCCGGCACGCGGACGCCGAAGTGCCCAGCCCACAGCCTACGACATACCCGTCAGCGTGTGGCAGGGCGGGCGGATCTGCGCAGTACGGCGTCAGAATCGCCTCCGGCAGGGCAGTCTGCAGGACGGCGCGGTTGCCTTCCGGCGTCACGATATGCGCCAGTCCCGCTCCGGTACGCAGTGCCGCCGACGCCGACAGCAACGCCGCACCCGCCATTCCCGTCGAGCCGCAGACCAGCGCCAATCTGCCGTAGCTGCCCTTATTGGTGCGGCGTTGCCGGGGGGGCAGTACAGTGCGCAGCAGCTCGCCGTCTGCGAGACGTGCCCACGGAGTTTCCTCCTGCGCGGTGGCAATGCCGAGATCGGCAACCAGCACCTCTCCGCACAGGTCGGCGCCCGGGTACAGCAGCAGTCCCGGCTTGAGTGCCTGCATGGTCACGGTCACCGCAGCCCGGATTGCATCACCCAGCACTGCCCCCGTGTCTGCCATGACGCCGGACGGGATATCCGCTGCCAGCACGGGCAATCCGGCGGCATTGACCGCGCGGAACACGGCGGCGGCAGCACCTTCCGCCGCGCGGTCAAGTCCGATGCCGAACACCGCATCCAGCACGGCGGTGCTGACCGGCAGAAGGCGATCCAGCGCCTCGGGCGTACAGACCGGGACGCCTGCCGCTGTCGCCAGCGCGTACTGCCGGGCGCATTCCCCGCTCATGCGGGTCGGATCCGGCGTGCCGTCCACGCCCGGTTGCCCCAGGTACAGCACCGCAACCGGACGTGCCGTGCAGTCCTGCCCGGTCGCAAGCCTTCGCGCGGCGGCAAAGCCGTCCCCGCCGTTGTTGCCGCCTCCGCACAGAATCAGCACCTGCCCTGCCGGAAACAGCGCCGGGCGACTGTCTATGCAACGCACCAGTGCCGCCGCCGCGCGCTCCATCAGAATATGGGAGGGAACGCCTGTTTCCCGGATGGTATACGCATCGCACCGGCGCATCTGCCGGGCGGTCAGAATGGGTGTAAATGCGCGCATGGGGGCACTTCCTTTCGCTTTTTTATTCGTTTATTCGACGTTTTCTAAAAGCGGGGCGGGCAGGCGGTCAAAGTCGCCGCATCCGCCGGCGGCAGTATGTCGTGACAGACCGGCGTGTAAAACAGCCGGCGGCGAACGGCAGGATCGTCTGATTCTGCCAGTATCCACATGAGCTTGGTAAAACACGCCTCCGGCGTCATGTCGAATGCCTCAAGAACGCCCATGTCCGTCAGTCCGCTCCCGACGCTGTAAACAGACAGGTCGGTTCCCTCGCTCTGTACCTGCGTAGTCAGCGCAACCAGCCTGCCGGCAGCCGTCGCGCGCTGTATCTCCGCCCGAAAAGCGCCGCCGCGATCGGGCAGCCCGCCCACGCCGAAGGACTCAATCACCAATGCCCGGTAGCGCCCCAGCATGAAGTGCAGCAGTTCCGTGTCCGTGCCGGGTGTCAGCTTGAGAAGCCCCACCGAGGGATCCAGCGACCGGCAGAAGTGCGTCTCCCCCTCGGTCGGATCAAAATACAGCGCCATGCGTCCGTTCTGAACCGTTGCCAGCGGCGGATAATTCGGGCTGGAGAAGGCGGAAAAGCTCTTGCTGCGCGTTTTGCGTGCACGGGTCCCGAGCAGAACCTGCCCGCCAAAGACCACCAGCACCCCCGCCATTCCCGATGCGGCGCACAGAAAGCTATCGGACAGGTTCTGCTTGGAATCGGTCGTTTCAAAGCCGATCGGCTTCTGTGCGCCGGTCAGCACAATCGGCTTGCGGCTGTTCTGGATCAGGTAGGACAGCGCCGAAGCGGTATAAGCCATGGTATCGGTGCCGTGCGCGATGACAAAGCCGTCATAGTCATCATACCGCCGGATGATTTCGTCCGCGATGCGGATCCAATGTTCCGGCATGATATCCGTGCTGTCCAGCTCGAACAGCTGCACCGCGTCCGCATCGCACATACGCGACACGTCCGGGACAAGACGGAGCAGCTGCTCCGCTCCCAGTGCCGGGGAGAGTGCGCCCTCGGACAGTTCCGAAGCGATGGTGCCACCGGTGCCGATAAACAAGAGCTTTTTTCTGGCTGTATTTGACTGCATACTTTCAATATCGTTCCTTCTGCGGAACGCCTTTCCTGCCTGTATTCCGTGTCGGAGAGGTCTGCTACATGGTATCACAAAGCGGGGCGGTTGTCAAGGGGGGGCATAAAGAAGCAAGCCCCCACCGGAAAAGCGCACCGCTCGCCCCGCGGGAACTCACAGCACAATCCAAAGCCCCAGCAGGGCTGCCGTCAGCGCCGGGATCGCCACGGCGGCGCCGTAGCGGACAAACGAGCCAAAGGAGAACGGTACGCCGTGGTCGCGGAGCTGACCGGTCCACATGATGCCGGCAAGCGCTCCCATAGGCGTGAAAAAGGCGCCCAGATTGGAACCGACCACCGCCGCGTACAGTGCGGCTGTCCCGTTCTCCGCCCCGGCGGGCAACGCCGAAATAACCGAGCGGTACAGCACACTCATCGGAATGTTGTTGACCAGATTCGCCGCCAGAAACGAGGAGCCGCCAAAGCTCAGAAGCGTTCCTGCCACCGTGCGCGGGGACGTCAGGACGTCCCCCAATGCCGCCGTCACACCGTGCTTCTCCAGCGCCAGAACCAGCACGAACATGGAAAGCACGAAGGGAGCAAGATCCCACGGCGCACGCACAAAGCAACGCCCGATCAGATAGGGCGCGCGGTGACGGAAAAAGCTGATGCCCATGGTGAACAGCACAAGACTGCCGAAAAAGCAGCAGGTAATCAGCCACATGGGCAGATTCAGGAAGGACGAAACAGACAAAAGAAGAATGCACCCGCCCAGATGGCACAGCCCGATGATCTCGGTCGGACGGTCTATGCGCGGGAGCGACTCTTCCCTTGCGTCCAGCGGGGCGCGCAACCGCCGCCGGAACAGCAGGTACAGGACGCCGCAGGACACGGCTCCTGCCAACCCCGTCGGCAGAAGCATCCGCAGCGTATACTGCCAGAAGGATATGCCCGCGCCGCTCATCAGGTATATGTTGGTCGGATTGCCGATAATCAACGCCATGCTCCATGTGTTGGCGGCGACAAACTCCGAAACCAGATACGGAACCGGGTCGATCCGCGCGCTGGCGGCAAAATGACAGATAAAGGGCGTAAAGGTCAGCACGATGATGTCGTTGGAGGTAAACACGGTCAGCACCGACACCAGCCCATACAGCAAAAAGAACAGCATCCGCTGACTCCCGCCGGCACGCCGCAGGATGCGGACTGCCAGCAGGCGGAAAAAGCCCAGCTCGTCAAGATACACCGACATCATGGTCATGGAGAAGAACAGCACCAGTATCTTGAGCGGATTGACCTCACCCGCGCCGGTCAGCCCCTCGGCTACTTCGCCGGGGCTGATCTGCCCGGTCAGAATCATGCACAGCGCCCCCGCCAGCGGCGCCGTCCAGAAAATGCTCACCCGTCTGCCCCGCACGGACACCGCCGGTTTACAGAACACCAGCAGGAGCAGTCCGCCACAGCTCAGCAGAAAGATGACAAGAACAGCCGTCACGCGCTCACCTCTTCACCGCGACGCCCTGACGTCGGGTGCGGCAAGCCAACAGCCCGGCGAACAGCAGTGCCGGGAACACCAGCGCCGGAAGCAGTCCGGACCGGACGGTATCCCCAGCCATTCTGCCCACCAGCCACGGTCCGGCGGTACAGCCGAAATCCCCTGCCAACGCCAGCAAAGCAAACATTGCGGTCCCGCCGCCGGGGCACGCACGGGTGGACAGACTGAAGGTCCCGGGCCACATGATGCCCACCGACAGTCCGCACAGCCCGCAGCCAGCCAGTGCGGCAAGCGGCGAGGGGGCAAGCGCGGCAAGCAGGTAACTGCCCATGCAGGTGACGCAGCAGACCAGCATCATCCGGCGCATATCGTGCCGGTGCGAAAGGCGGGCGGACACGACCCGCGCCGTTCCCATGAGCAGGGCGAACAGGCAGGGACCTGCCAGATCCGAGAGCGTCTTGCGGGTAGCCGCGCTGAGCGAGCCAAACGTACTCAGTCCCTGCTCGGCAAAGGCGGATGACCACTGGCTCATCGCCTGCTCGCTGGCTCCCGCGCACAGCATCAGCACCACGAACAGCCAGAAAACGGGGCGGCAGAGCAGCTGCCGGATGGTCATCGGCGCGGTGCCCTCCGCCTCGTCCAGCCGCCTCAGGGGGACAAGCGAAAAGTATACCGCATTGAGCAGCGGCAGTGCCGCCCAGGCAAACGACATATACCGCCAGTTCTCTATGCCGAACAAGGCAAAATAAGCGGTCGATACCAGAATGACGAACACGTGCCCCCAGCAGTAAAAGGAGTGAAGCAGGCTCATTGCCGCGTCCTTATGGTCGGTCGGGCACGCCTCCACGATGGGGCTGATGAGCACCTCCGTCAGACCGCCTCCGACCGCGTACAGCATGATGGACAGCAGGATCCCGACAAACGGATCGGGCAGGCAGAAGGGCAGGATGCCGAGACATATCAGTCCGACACCAGCCATAATGTGTGCCGTGACGATGCAGGGGCGGTAGCCGATGCGGTCTACGAAGCGGGCACCCGCCAGGTCAACCAGCAGTTGGATGCCGAAATTTACGGACACCAGTGTTGCCAGGCGGGACAGCGAGATGCCCCACGTGCTCTGGAAGGTGAGCAGCAGGAGGGGGACAAAGTTATTCACGACCGCCTGGGTGACATAACCCAGGTAGCTGGCATACAGCGTATGCCTGTATGAAGTGCGGATATTCATGATACCGTATCCTTTCGGGCAAACATATTATAAAGGAAGTGCCGATTAGCCTTAAAAACCTTCGCATTATAGCACAGCCGGGCGGCATTGTCAAGCGGGTTTATTGCTTTTTTCGGGGGAGAGGAGGTCTCCGCATCACCGGACGCAATCAAAACTAACGAAACAAACAAACTTTTTTCGGATTCTCTATTTACTTTTTACAAGATATCTGCTATAATGGAGACAACCGTAATTTACAGAAAGGAACCACGCCATGAAAAACCGTCTACCGCACCTGATCGCCATGCTCCTCGCCTGCCTGATGCTGCTCAGTTCCGTTTCAATCCTGGCAGGATGCGTAAAAGAGGACGCCCCCGACACGGAAACCGCCTCCGGGCAGAACGGCACTGCCGGGGAAACAAGCACCGAGTACGTACCCGACATTGCCAAAAAGAACTACAATACCACTTTCAATGTTGTCGCCATCGGATTCAACCAGGACCTCCTTATCCTCGACGAGGACAAGAAGCGGGACGGTAACAGCTTAGACGAAGCCGTGTACGAGCGCGGCGTGCTTGTCAAGGAGCAGCTGGGCGTGGAATGCGAGTTTGCAGACGCAGGGGACTGGATATCCTACTCCGGCAAGATCGCAAACACGGTGCAAACCGGCGACGATGCCTACCAGCTGGTGCTCACGCACGTCTACCAGGGCGTCACCGATCTTGTCACCTCCAACAGTCTGATGAGCTTCACCGACCTGCCCTCCGTCAATCTGGATGCGCCCTACTGGAACCGCAACCTGATGGAAAGTCTGAAGGTCGATGACAGGTACCTGCTGGGCTACAGCGACTTCTGCCTCTCCAGCACGCACTGCGTGGTCTTCAATAAGGATATGCTGCAGAACTACCGTTTGGAAGACCCCTATGCACTGGTCAACAACAAAAAGTGGACGGTGGATAAGCTGTTCTCGCTGGCATCCGCTGTTTCGGAGGATAACGGAGACGGCAAGTGGACGGTGGATGATTACTACGGCATTTCCGGCTGGGGCTGGGTGCCGCTCATCACGTTCATCACCTCCTGCGACATGAAAATCGTGGACAGGGACGAGGATACCGGACGCTACTACGTTGCCTATGAGGACAACACCGAGAAGATGCTCTCGCTCATCGACAAGGTGACCACCATGTACAAGGCAAACTACTCCTACATGTGGCCCTCCGTGAACTATACCGCGCTGAAGTTTGCCGAAGGTCACTCGCTGTTCCAGCTGTACTCCACGACAGGACTTATCAGTCTTGCCACCGAGAAAATCCGCTTCGGCGTGCTTCCCTACCCCAAGTTTGACGAGAAGCAGGAGAATTACCGCTCGCTCAACTGGAACGGTCTGATGGGCGTTCCGGCCTCCGTCAACAAGGCGGGCAATCCCCAGATGGTAGGCGAGGTGCTGGAGCTGTTGGGTTACTACACCGGCACAGTCAAGACCGCATACTACGAGCTTCAGCTGGGCGCCAAGGTCTCCGAGGCGCAGGAGGACGCGGATATGCTGGATATCATCTGGAAATCGCTGGTCAGCGATATCGGGCTGGTCTGCTGCAACAGCAGTGGCAGCATGGACAACCTGGTGTATATGCTCCCCATGATCTGCGAGTCCCCGAAGAAGAATTTCTCCTCCTTCATGAGAAGCAATAAGGACAGTGCCCAGAAGGGGCTGGACAAAGTCTTCAAACAGTAAAGGACACATCTAAAAACAAAATGGCGGGCACCTCAGACGAGGTGCCCGCCGTTCCTGTTTATCTGCAGCCGTTACACCTGCTCCGCCATGGCAAGGCGGGTCAGATTGTCGCCCTTCTCGGTCACACAGCCCTTCTCGAACCGGCGCCGCAGAGGAGGGGAAACCGTGCTGGTTCCGTTCACCACGTTGCGCGCAAAGGCAATGCTCCCGCGCCCCGGAATGCGGAAGCAATCCACGCCTTCCGCCTCGGTCACGATGTTATCAAAGAAGAAGTACGGTCCGCTGTTCACACTCTGCTCCAGGAATATGCCCGCTTCGCTCTGCCCGCTGATGCGGTTCTCCCGGACGTGTGCGCGGATGATTCCCAGCGGGTCATACAGCCCGTACTGCCCGCCGCTCAGCGTGTTGTTGTTGATATTCACGGAGGAGATGTAATGCCCCGTGTCCTCCACGGTTGTGATGCACGCCAGTGCACCGTCGCCCATGCGGATGCGGTTGTCGTTGATATACACGCCGTCCGCCCCGCTGCCTCTCTGCGTCAGCACAATGGCACTGCCGGTGCAGCCGTACAGCGTGTTGTGCGCAATGCTGACGTGCAGGATTTCGGCGACACGCACCTGCTCCGCGCCGGTGTTGTAGAAATAGTTCCCGTTGATTTTGAGTCCCTCACAGCGTCCGTCACCCACGGTGCCGCCGTTGCCGACCAGCACGCCCTTCCCGATGCCGCGGAACACGTTGTCCACAACATGGTTGTTGATGGATATCTCGTCCTGCGTCTTGACGTAGGACAGCGCGTAAACATTCGGGTCGTTGACGTCAAAGGAGCATTCCGTAAAGCGGCAGTTGGAGCCGTGGAACACAGCAACATCCGCCCCGCCGGACGCGGCGGAACCGGTAAAGCGGCACCACTTTGCCTGAATGAACAGGGCATCCACACAGCTGCCACGCCCCTTGTGCGTAATATCCAGGTTGTAAAGGAAGAAATTATACTTCATGTTCACCTGCAGAACCGTGCCGTCAAGCCCTTCATCGCCCAGCAGGACTGCGCCCGTCGCGCCGATAACCCGGAGCACGCGGGAGTCGTCGGCAGGCAGAGTCAGCGTCTGCGTGATGCGGTAGGTGCCTGCCGGGAAGTATGCCACGCCGGATTTCTTAAAGGCTTCACGCAGACAGCGGCTCACGGCATCGGTGTCATCGGTCTGCCCGTCGCCCGTTGCGCCATAGTCCCGCACGTTGCAGTAGGACGAGCTCAGCTCCGGACGGAACTCCGGCTTGCTGATGTCGTAAACCGTTTCCGGCTCGGTTTCAGCTTCGGTCTCCGGTTCGGTTGCGGTCACGGTCTCTGTGCCGGGATCCGTGCCGGTGGCGGGCACAGTAGTCGGCTCGCTCTCCGGCGCCGTCCCGGTCTCCGGGCGGCTGTCGGAGGCGGTTGCCGTTCCCGTCGCGCTTTCCGTCCCGTTACAGCCCGCAAGCAACGCCAGCACTGCCAGCACCGCGGCACAGCAAGCCAACCCGAGGAGGCGCGCTTTTCTTGTTTTTCCTGTCACAATCATTGTCATGCCGTTTTCCTCCGTCACATACTGTTCTGGGCGGCGAAGCGGGTACTCCATTCCGGCACCTCGATCCCGTTGCCCCACGCGTTGCCCTGTATCACGGTCATCTCGTCCACAGCCTCCAGCCTCAGCGGGCACTGCCCGCCGATGTTGGCGACCACGTTGCCCTCCATGTACGCGCCGACAGCCGCCGCCATGTACACCGCATCACCGCCTGTCAGGACGAAGTAGTTGTCGGTCAGCGAAAAGCCGGTATACTCCGGCAGAACGACGCGCACCGCGTTCGGACACCAGAAATAGTTGGCGGATACGATGACGTTTTCCAGCGTGCCGCCATAGGCACTCTCGGTGCGCACACCGCCCGTCCGCGCTCCGCCGGTGGACGCGCCGCAGTAGTTATCGGTTATCTGCACGCCCCGCACGCCGGCAGGCAGCGGATCAAGCAGGACGCAGACACCCGCCGCATCCAGCATATTGTCGGTGATATACAGATTCCGCGCCGCGCGCACCTCCACCTGATCGCACCCGACCACAAGGAACACATTGCGCCGGATCGTCAGTTGCTCCGGTACGCCGTTGTCGTCCTCGCTCGTGACCAGCACGCACTTGCCTGCCATGCCGCCGAAGTGACAATCCTCCAGCACATTGCCGACCGCATCCAGTCCCGGCATCTTGCTGAACACCACCATATACTGCGTGTCGGACACATACCCGACACCGCAGTTCCGGAGCGTATCATAGGAGCCATACACCAGAAAGCCGGGCTGCGTGTTGCCTGCCGTCATACGTGCCGTGACCGAATCCAGCGTGACATGGCTGCCCGTCACCAGCACGGCAGGCTGATCCTCGGTCGTGCCGAGGATGATATCCAGCCCGAACAGCGTCACGCCCGACCGCTCGATCCAAACGGCAGGACCGTTCACGGAAGCATCCGCCACCAGGACAGTCTGCCCGGTCGGGTCAGCCCGCAAGGTAAGGAGGGCGGAGTCGTCGCCTGTCAGCATCAGCGTGTCCGTGAGCCGGTAGGTTCCGGCGGGCAGGTACACCGTCCCGCCGCCTGCCTCCAGCACAGCGGAAACAGCATTCCGCAGCGCTGCCGTATCATCGGCTTGTCCGTTGCCGGCGGCGCCGAAATCGGCAAGATTCAGCGTCACGGGCGCGCCTCCGGCGTCGGCGGCGGCATCCGGCTTCCCCGGGACGTTTGCCGGGGCAACCGGTGCCTGCACCCCGCTCGGGGCAGAGATTGTCTCCGGCGGTACGGCACAGCCGCACAGCCCCAGAAGCAGGGCTGTCAGCCCTGTCAGCATTCGCACATACCGTTTTTTGTTCAACATATGTTTTCGATACCTCCCGGTCACACGGTTTCCAGAACCTCCAGCAGCGCCTCGGCAAACAGGCGGTGCATGGGGCGGGTCGGATGATTGATGTAGTTGGCAAGGCAGGCGGTGGTATCCTCCCCCGCGGCAGCCAGCGACTTCCAGCGGCGGTAGGTGTCCGCCACGGGAATATCCCGCTCGGCGGCAAGCGCCCGCGCCGCATCCACGTAGGCATCCATGCGCCCGCTGTTCTGGTAGTCGGCAGTCACGGCGGCATACGCGCGGTACATGGGGATGGTATCCGGGTGGACATACGTGTTCATCATATTCGGTGTCAGCAGGATGACCGGGATTCCCGCCGCCGCAAGGCGGTCGAACACCTCGCCCAGCGAGGCGCGGTAGACCTCCAGCGGATCGTTGACATCATTGAGCGCGAAATTGACCACGCACAGATCCGGGCGGCGGGCAATCACGTCCCGGTCGATGCGCGACAGAGCACACTTGGCGCTGTCGCCCGCCACGCCCGCATTGAGAATGCTCACCGGGAGCCAGTTGTTAATCCGGCGCAGCTCGCGTGCCAGCACGGCATGATACACGGCGTCAAAATCGAAATTGCAGTTTTCCCCGGCACCCTGCAGGCACTCAAACGCGCCGTGCGTCACGCTGTCGCCCAGAAATGCCACCAGCGGCGTGCCGGTCATAGGGTAGCTTGCCTCTTTCAGGTATTGAATCAAATGCAGTCCGTTCATAACGGAACCCCTCCTTGCTTGTTCTGTTCGGATGAACACATATTGCCCCGGCATCCGGGAGCATTCCGATTATTTGAGTTCCACCACCGTCACGCCGCCGTCACCCTCGCCGTAGCGTCCGATGCGGAAGGAAGCGATCCGTCGATCGCCCCGGAGGTACTTCCAGATCGCCGTGCGCAGGGCGCCGGTTCCTTTGCCATGGATCAGGCGGACGCTCTCACAGCCGTTCATGACTGCCTCGTCCAGATACTGATCCACCGCAAGGCACGCTTCATCGCCCACCATGCCGCGCAGGTCGATCTCGTTCCGGAACCCGCCGGAACGCTCCACCGTGACCGTGGATTTCGGTTGCTTTTCCTTTTTCTTTACGTCTGCGTCGGTCAGCAGGCGCAGGTCGGCAACGCGCGCCCGGACGCGCAGAACGCCCGCCTGAAACGTCACCATGCCGTTCTTCGGCTCATCGGTCAGCTCGCCTTCCTTGTTGACCGTCACCAACCGGACGCGGTCGCCCTTATGGAGCGGGCGCGGCAGAACGTAGTCCCCGTCCTCCTCGACCGGCTCCTCAATCGGATCATAGGTGTCGCCCGTGGCGCGCAGGTGATCCCGCACCGCCCGGCGTGCCGCCTCCAGCTCCTCCGCCGCCTTGGCGGATTCCTGTGCCCGGCGCATTTTCTCCATCTGATCGTACAGGAAATCGCAGGATGCCTTTGCCGATGCGACCATGGCGGCGGCGCGCTTGCGCGCCTTTTCCGCCTCCTGCTCGGCGGCGGCGGTCTTTTTGCGGATCTCCGCCTCGGCGTCCGCCTTGAAGCGCTCGAATTCCTCCCGCAGGCGCTTTGCCTCCTCGCGCTCCTTCTCCATCTGCACGCGGCTGGTCTCCAGCTTCTCAATGACGTTTTCAAAGCTCTTGTTCTCGGTGCTGACCAGCGTCTGTGCCCGGCGGATGATGTCCGGAGACAGCCCCAGCTTCTCGGAAATCGCAAACGCATTGGATTTACCCGGCGCACCGATAATCAGCCGATAGGTCGGTTTGAGCGTATCCACGTCAAACTCACAGCAGGCATTGCACACGCCGGGCGTGTCCAGCGCGTATGCCTTCAGCTCGGCATAATGCGTCGTGGCAACGCACGCGGCACCCGCCTGCCGTACTGCTTCAATGACAGCCACCGCCAGTGCCGCCCCCTCAACCGGGTCGGTACCTCCGCCCAACTCGTCAAACAGCACCAGCGACCCCGGTCCGATCTCATGCATGATGGACACGATGTTGACCATGTGCGAGGAGAAAGTAGACAGCGACTGCTCAATACTCTGCTCGTCTCCCAGATCCACCTGAATGTCATCGTACAGGCAGATGCAGGACGTCTCGTCGCACGGGATATGCAGCCCAGCCTGCGTCATCAGGGCAAACAGTCCCAGCGTCTTGAGCGACACCGTCTTGCCGCCGGTGTTGGGACCCGTGATGACCAGCGTATCAAAATCCTGCCCCAGCGACAGGTGAATGGGCACGACCTTCTCCTTGTCAATCAGCGGATGGCGTGCCTGCACCAGATCCACCTCCCGCCCCTCGGACAGGTGCGGCGCCACGCCCTTCATGCGCGTGGACAGCTCCCCGCAGGCAAACGCGAATGCGAGATCGTTGATGTTCCGGTAGTTCAGCCAGATCGCGTCCGCCGAATCGCCGACCAGTGCCGACAGCTCGGCAAGGATGCGCTCCACCTCGCGCTCCTCCCGCGTCTGAAGCAGGCGTATCTCGTTGTTGGCATCCACCACTGCCATCGGCTCAACGAATATGGTCGCTCCGGTGGAGGAGGTGTCATGGATCAGTCCCTTGACTTCATTCTTGCACTCCGCCTTGACCGGAATGACATACCGCCCGCCACGCATGGTCACGATGTTCTCCTGCAGGTACTTGGGACTGCCGGAGATCATTTTTTGCAGCACCTCGCGGATGCGGGCGTTCTCGTTGCGGATCTTGCGGCGGATGTCCGCCAGCGTGGGGGAAGCCTCATCCGCCATCATGTCCTCGGAGAGGATGGCGTGCGTGATGCGCTCCTCCAGCCGCCGGTCAGGCAGAAGGCGCGCGAACACCTCGTCCAGCACGGTGTCGAACGGGTGATTCCCGGTACTGTAATCGGTCAGCGTCCGCGCCGTGCGCAGAACGGACGCAATATCCAGCAGGTCGCGCATGGACAGCACCGCGCCCTTTTCTGCCCGTTCACAGGCGGAGGATATATCCCGGATTTTGCCGAAGGACGGCGCGCCCTTGGCGTCCGCCAGGCGGCGGGCGTCGGTCGTGCGATCCAGCCGGCGGCGGACCGTCACGCGATCCGCCGAGGGACGCAGGTTCTGCGCCATAGCACACGCGCCCTCGGTCTCGGCGCAGTCTGCCAGCATGGCACACACCTTGTCAAATTCCAGCGTCCGTATAGTCTTTTCGGAAAAACTCACGTTGTTTCAGTCTCCTTTCCGCGCAGTCTGCCGCGCAGACCGCGTGCAAGCCGGACGCCGATCCGTATCAGCGTCCGCATATTCAGGGCAAGCAGGGCAACAGACGCAGCGCCGGTCAGCACCCAGCCCCACACGGAAGGCATATGCTCCTCGCCGGTGGCGGTCATAAAGCCCGCCTGCGCGGTCAGGAACAGGATGTTCAGTGCCAGCCGCACGCGCCCCTGCCGGAAGCGGATGAGCCGCCGCGTTGTGACCATGCGCAGAACCAGCACGCAAAGGTAGCTGATCAGCGTGGCGACCGACGCGCCCATGGCGCCGAAGCGGGGAATCAGCAGGGTGTTGAGCAGCAGATTCAGAAGTGCGCCGCTCAGTGCCGAGCCCATCGACCACCCGGTACGCCGGGCGGTAAAGTACACCGAATCCAGAAACGTATCCAGTCCTGCCAGCACGGTGGCAACCGTCAGCACCGGGATATACAGCCACGCCGCGCGGTAGCTCTCCGCGTACAAGAGTCCCGCAAACAGGCGCGAGGTCAGAATCAGACAGCCGCCTCCCGCAAACGCCACAGCCGTATACCCCTGCCACGAGCGGGTGTAGTGCCGTTTCCAGACGGCAGGATCGTCGTCCTCGGCACTGATGGATCCTTTCCACGCAACCGAAAAAATGCTGACGGCGTAAGTCAGGATAGTGGGCACCTTGTAGGCTGCGGTATACAGCCCGTTCTCTGCCGCCGAGCGCATATAGTAAATCATATAGCGGTCGGACACGCTGGTAATCCACCAGCACAGAGTCGCCGGAACCAGCGGAAGGCAGAAGCACAGCATGGGCTTGGCTGTTGCCCACAGCTCCCGCAGGGACATCCGCCGCACCGAACGCCACAGGCGGGTATACAGGACAAGCAACAGCGTGGTCAGTCCGTCCGCGATGAAGGTTGACATGACGTACCCCGTCACGCCCAGCTTCAGCACCGGAAGGAACAGGATATTCAGCACAATGATAAGCACCGTATTGAGTACGCCCTGCCCGGCAAACAGCCGCACCCGCCCGACTGCGAACAGGTACTGCGACACGACGGCGTGCAGGTTGGCAAGCAGGACATACAGCACGATCAGCCAAGCCGTACCCGTAAACAGCGGGATGCAGGTCAACAGCGGCGACAGGAGCAGGAAAACCAGACTTCCGGCACCCAGCACGGCAAGTCCCGCCGTGAGGTACGCCTCCTTATCGCGGTTCCTGTTGGCGGCGTTGCGGAATATGCCCTCGCTCACACCCAGTGATGCCAGCGGGATAAGCAGGTTTGCCATATCCACGATCAGATCGGCGGCACTGTACTCCGCGGGCGACAGGCAGGCGGTATACAGGCGCACCATGAAGAAAACCAGCAGCTTGGAAACAAAGCGCCCCACCGTCAGAAGCGCGGTACGTCTCGCTACGTCCCGTGAAAAAGAAGTCCGTTCCGTTTTCCCGGACACGGTACCACCGCCTTTCTGGTCGATTTCGGTTTATGGGCGGCATTCCCCGCTCGTGTTAAGGGCACCTCTAAAAACAGGGAAAGCCCGGTCGGATACCCAGGCTTCCCCGGTAAAAGAGGTTCGGCTCAGCGGTCGCAGTTCTCCCAGTTGTGGTAGACGTCCAGCACGTCGTCGTCCTCGTCCAGCTTATCCAGCAGAAGCCCCATAAACCGCTGATCCTCCTCGCCGTCAATGTTGACGTAAGTAGAAGGAACTTTTGTCACCTCGGCAGAGGTGATATTGTAGCCCAGTGCCTTGAGCGCATCGGCAACGGCGTACACGTCATCCGGCTCGGTCGTGATCTCATACACGCCCTCATCGGCGGAGAAATCCTCCGCGCCTGCCTCCAGCGCCTGCTCCATGAGCTTGTCCTCATCGTAGTCCTCGTCCTCATCCGTGATGACGATCATGCCCTTGTTGGCAAACAGGTAGCCGACACAGCCGGTCTGCCCCATGTTGCCGTGGAACTTCGCAAAGTACGCGCGGACATTGCCGGCAGTACGGTTGCGGTTGTCCGTGGTAGCGGTCACGATGACGGCAACACCGGCGGGACCGTAGCCCTCGTAGGTGACTTCCTCGAAGTTATCGCCCTGCGCTCCCTGCGCCTTCTTGATGGTGCGCTCGATATTGTCATTCGGGACGTTGTTCGCTTTCGCCTTCTGAATCAGATCGCGCAGCTTGGAGTTGGAAGCCGGATCGGAACCGCCCTCCCGCACGGCGATGGTCAGCTCCTTGCCGATCTTGGTAAATATCTTGGCACGGGCGGAGTCTGTCTTTTCCTTTTTATGCTTGATATTCGCCCATTTGCTGTGTCCGGACATAGTATATACCTCTCAGTTCAATTTTATTTTTCGGTGGAATCGCGGAATACCCGCCTGCAGAGGGAGTCCCCGTCAGATTTTTTCCGTCTTGCGCAGGCAGATAAGCCCGAACGCGCGCCCCAGCACGTACTTGGTCGCCCGCGTCAGGGCAAGGCGCGTCTCACGTACCGCCGCATCCTCGGCGGTCACGATGGCGCAATCATGGTAGAAGCGGTTGAAGGCTGTCGCCACATCCAGGATATAGCGCGTGATGTAGGACGGCTCGTAGTCGCGGAGTGCCATACGTACCCGCTCCTCAAATTCGGACAGCGTGACGCACAGCACCTTCTCCAGCGGGTCGGTCAGCGTCAACTCTGCCGGCGCCGGCGTCCCGTCCGTTACGCCCGCCTTCTCCAGAATGGAGCAGGCGCGGGCATAGGTGTACTGCACGTAAGGCCCGGTGTTACCGTCGAACGACAGGGCTTCCTCCATGCTGAAGTTGATGTCCTTGATGCGGTTGTTGGACAGGTAGTAGAACACGATGGCTCCTACGCCCACCGCCTCGGCAACGTCCGTGCGCCCCTTGAGTGCCGGGTTCTTGGTCTCCATGATCTCGGTCACTTTCTCAATCGCCGCGCCGAACAGATCGCGCAGCAACACAACGTTGCCCGTCCGGGTCGCCAGCTTGGCGCCGTTGACGGACACCGTACCGTAGGGCACGTGTACCAGCTCATCATACCAGTCATAGCCCATCAGCTCAACGACCTTGAACCACTGCCGGAAATGCAGGATCTGCTGGGCAGAGGTTACATAGATGCACTTGTCAAAATGGTACTCCTGCTTGCGGTACACCGCCGCCGCGATGTCGCGGGTGGGGTACAGCGTGGAGCCGTCCCGCTTGAGAATCAGGCAGGGGGGCATATCGTAGGCGGACAGATCCACAATGGATGCGCCGTCATCCAGCTTCAGCAAACCTTTGTCGCGCAGCTTCTGCACCTGCGCCGGCATCTTGTCGGTGTAAAAGGATTCGCCCTTGTAGCTGTCAAAGGTAATGTCCAGCTGGCGGTAGGTTTTCTGGTACTCCTCCAGGCTGATCTGCACGAACCACTTCCAGAGTGCGATATTGTCCGGGTCGCCCATCTCCATTTTGTGGAACTCGGCGCGCGCCTTTTCCGCCAGCACCGGGTCGGGCGCGATGCCCTCCGCCTCGTTGCCGCTGATGGCGTTATTGATCCGGACGTACAGACTGACCAGCTCATCAATGCCGCCGGTCTCCACAGCCTCCCGGGAGCCCCACATCCGGTATGCCAGAATCAGCTTGCCGAACTGCGTCCCCCAATCACCCAGATAGTTGATGCCGATGCAGTTATACCCGGCAAACTCGTGCAGTTTCTTGAGCGAGTGCCCGATAACAGTCGTCCCCAGATGCCCGATGTGGAAGGGCTTGGCGACATTCGGGGAGGAATAATCCAGCACGACTACCCTGCCCTGCCCGATGTCGGGCGCGCCGTAGTTCTCCTTCTCCTCCAGGATGCGGGGAACCAGTCTGCTCAGCAGGTACGCACCGGAAAGGTAAATATTCAGGTACCCGTTGACGGCTTCGGCACGCTCCACGCAGTCGCCGCCGATGCAGGGGGCGAGGGCGTTTGCGATCTGCACCGGGGAGCGGCGCAGGATACGGGAAAGCTTGAAGCACGGCAGGGCGATATCGCCCATGGCGGGGTCGGGGGGGTATTCCAGCAGGTTGAGAATGTCGGTCTCGGTCAGCGCCGCGGCACCCTCCGGGGAAACCGTCTTTACGCCGCCGAGGATCTCTCCTGCCAGCAGTTGCTTGATCTGCAGCATCATACTGTGGGTTCCTTTCTGATCATGTCATAACCGATTTATTATATCACGGTCTGTTTTTGATTGCAAGTGTTTTTTTGTGAATTGCGCAAAACGGCACATTACTTTCACGTCGGCGTCTGCCCCGTGACCGCCAGCGCCTTCCCATCCACAAAATGCATGAGGGCGGCGCGATCCAGCAGGAGCTGGGCTCCGCGCATACCGGCACTGACCGCGATCTTATCCAAAGAAAGCGCGGAAGCATCAAAGAAGGTAGGGAACTTTTTCTTCATGCCGATGGGGGAACAGCCGCCGCGGATGTATCCGGTCAGGGAAAGCAGATCCTTGACGTGCACCATCTCGATTTTCTTGTTCCCGGTCAGGGAAGCGGCGGTGCGCAGGTCGATTTCCAATGCGACGGGGATGCAGAAAACCAGATAGCCGGTCCTGTCCCCGTGGGCGACCAGCGTTTTGAATATCATTTCGGGCGGATAGGAAAGCTGCTCGGCGATATGGACGCCTGACAGATCGTTCTCGTCCACCTCATAGGTCAGCACCTCGTAAGGAATCCTTGCCGCATCCAGCATGCGCATGGCATTGGTGCGCGGCAAAGCGGAACCGTGAGCGGATTTTGACATGGCTATACCTCTTTTCCTGTGTGCGCCGTCAGAGGCGCTCTCCCTCGGCAATCAGCTCGCGGGCGGCGGCGCGCTGGGAATCGGTCAGATCCAGACCGCCCAGAATGCGCGCTATCTCGTCCACGCGCTCCTCCGGCTCCAGACAGCGCACCGAGGTCTCTGCCCTGCCGTCTACCTCGTGCTTTTCGATGCGGTACTGCGCATCCGCCAGCGACGCGATCTGCGCCGAGTGCGTCACGCAGATAACCTGCCCGCACCGGGCAATGCGCCGCAGTTTGATGCCGACTTTTCGCGCGGTGCGCCCGGAGATTCCGGTATCAATCTCGTCGTATATCGACACGCCCACCCCGTACTTTTCGTTCAGCACGCTCCGCAGTGCCAGCATGATGCGGGACAGCTCGCCGCCCGACGCGATGCGGATCATGGGCTGAACCGGCTCCCCGGGGTTGGTGGCAATGCAGAACTCCGCATCGTCCGCCCCGTCCGCGCCCGGCTTATCCAGCCGCCGCAGGGATACCTCGAACCGCACGCGCGGCATATCCAGAAACGCCAGCGATTCCGCAACCTGCCCTGCCAGCTCCCGCGCCGCCGCTGTCCGCATCCGCGTCAACACGGCTGACAAGCCGTCCAACTGCTCCCGCAGGCGCTTTTCCTGCTCCTCGCAGGCGGCGATGCGATCATCCGCCGTGTCCAGTCCCGCAAGGCGCTCCGCCGCATCGGCACGGAACGCAAGGATCGCGTCCACGCCCGCGCCGTACTTGCGCCCCAGCCGCTGGATGGTATCCAGCCGCCCCTCCAGGCGATCCAGCTCGGCAGTCGCATCGACCGCGTCGCCATCCGTCAGAGCGCGTGTCCGGTCGGCAATATCCTCCGCCTCCAGACGGAGCGACTCTGCCCGCGCCGCCAGCTCCTCCGCCTCCGGCAGGATGCCGGTCAGGGACACCAGTGCCGTCGCCGCCCGATCCAGAAGTCCTGCCGCCGTTGCCTTCTCCCCGTCCCGCAGGGCGCGCGCCGCAAGACGGAGCTGACGGTCGATCTTCTCCTGATGCTGGAGCCGGTCACGCCGGGCAGTCAGCTTGTCCTCCTCGCCCGGCTTGAGATGCGCGGCATCGATGTCGGCTATCTGATACTCCAGCATCTCCCGCGTCCGCAGGCGCTGTCCCTCGTCCTGCCGCAGATCCGCCAGCTGTCCGGAGACCTGCCGCCACGCGGCATACACCGACCGGTACTCCGCCAGCGCGGCGCCGTCCCCGGCGTAGGCATCCAGCAGCGACAGGTGCGCCGCCTTCTGCATCAGCTTCTGATTGTCGCTCTGCCCGTGGATATTGACCAGCAGGGCGCCGACCTCGCGGAGCAGGCTCTGCGTCACGGCACGCCCGCCGATCCGCGCAACCGACTTGCCGTCGCGGCTGAGCGTGCGCTGGAGCAGGATCCCGTCCTCGTCCTCCGGCAGTTCCACGCCAAGCTCCGAAAGCGCCGCCCGCGTCGGCTCGTCCAGCCCGTCGAACAGGGCAGAGATCATGGCATTCTCCTCGCCCGCGCGGATCAGGTCGCGGCTGACCCGCCCGCCTGTCAGGGCGTTGAGGCTGTCAATCAGCAGGGATTTTCCGGCGCCCGTCTCACCCGTCAGGACGCACAGACCTTCGGTAAAGTCAATATCCGCCTGCCGGATGACTGCCACATTCCCGATGTGGAGCGAGCGGAGCATATCATTTTCCCCCTTCCCGCGGGTTCTTGGTGCGGTGGCGGATCATGTCCTTGATCTGCTCGCTGATCTGTGCGGCGCCCTCGGCGTCACGGGAAACGATGAGAATGGTATCGTCCCCTGCCACGCATCCCAGCAGGGACGGATGATGCAGGCGATCCACCTCGGTGGCAAGCGCGTTCGCCATACCGGAGAGGGTGTGCAGGACAACCAGATTCCCGGTGAATTCCGCCCGGACGATGGTCTCCGCCAGCGCACTGCTGATATGCAGGGCAGTCTGGCTGGTCGCGTCCTCCTGCGGCATGACATAGCGGTAACTGCCGCGCCCGGTCATGATCTTGACCAGCTTCAGCTCGCGGATGTCGCGGGAAACAGTCGCCTGCGTGACGTCAAAGCCCTCGCGGCGGAGGTATTCAATCAGTTCATCCTGCGTTTCGATCTCATGCTCGGTAATAATCTCAATTACCTTCTCAAGACGGTTCTTTTTCATGTAGTTTTGATTCCTTTCGGCGTATATTTTCATTTGTTTGTTCTCATACTTTGCTGTTTTGCAGGGCAGCGCCCTCTGCGGGAAGCCCCGATCCGCCGTGCAGACGGTTTCCGGCGACTGCCCTTATGAATAATCCGCCATCTTTGCCCGCAGGCGGTCATAGAAGCCGTAACTGCGCAGGCGGACCAGTCGGGTTTTAAGCGGAGAACGGACGATGCGTACCGTCTCCCCGCGGTACAGCTCACAGTTGGTGCGCCCGTCCACGGTCAGGTACAGCATTTTCTCCCGCTGACAGATGTTTTTAATCTCCAGCGTCGCATCATCCGGGAAGATCAGCGGACGCGCCGCCAGCGAGTGCGGGCAGATGGGCGTCACGCAGAAGCAGGACACGCGCGGGTCCGCAACGGGTCCCCCTGCCGACATGGAGTAAGCGGTTGAGCCGGTCGGCGTCGCCACGATCAGTCCGTCCGCCCGATAGCCCGTCACCAGCCGCCCGTTCTCATACAGTTCAATGTCGATGATGCGGGCGATGGAGCCGTTGGTAATGACCGCATCGTTGAGTCCGTACATGGAGGCGCGCACCTCACGTGCGGCGGTCAGGATCTCCACGCCCAGCATGGAGCGCGTTTCGGTATGCCACATCGGGTTGCCGGCACTGTCAACGGCAAACAGGCGGGACAGCAGATCCAGCTCCCCCAGTTCCAGCTCCGCCATGTAGCCGACGCGCCCCAGATTGATGCCCAGCACCGGCACGCCGCGCGGAGCGGCACGCCGTGCCGCCTCCAGGATACTGCCGTCCCCGCCCAGCACCACCACCATATCCGCACGGGCGTACAGCTCGTCCATCGGCAGGAAGGTGAACGGCATACGCCCCCGGTTCATGCGCAGGATCTTGTCCCGGTTGAAGGACGCCGCCATGACCTCGCAGGGGTACGCCGCCAGCCGCAGTGCCACCTGCATCGCCGCGCCTGCCTTTTCGTATATATTGAAATTGGTTACAAGCGCGATCCGCCGGGAGGCACCTGCCGGCAGGTCTGTCCGCGTTTCTTTTTCTTTCGCTTTAGCTGTTTCCATTCTGTATACCACCTGAAATGTGTTGCGGATACCGTCATGCCGTCCGCACGAAGTACGCAAGGAATTCCCTGTTGCCGTCTCCGCCCGCGATGGGCGAAGGGATCAGCCCCTGCCGCGTAAAGCCGCAGGCGGCGGCGCTCGCGGTCACGCGCTCGACAGCGGCGCGGCGGTCGCGCTCGGCTGTCACCACGCCGTGCCGGGACAGGGCGGCAGTTCCGCACTCAAACTGCGGCTTGACAAGGCTTATCAGGAATCCGCCCGGTAGCAGTATGCCCGCCAGCGCCGGGAGAATCAGCGTCTGGGAGATGAAGGATACGTCCATCACCGCGCCGCCCACTTTTCCCGCAAACAGGCTCCCGTCCGGGTTCCTGCCGGACGGCTCCAGTGCGCCCAGTGTCTCTGGAGTCAGCAGGCGGGCATTGACGCCCTCGGCACAGCGAACCCGCTCGTCCACCCGGAGCCGGGGATGCAGCTGCCCGTGCCCTGCGTCGATGCAGTACACCCTTGCCGCCCCGCGCGAAAGCAGGCAATCGGTAAAGCCCCCGGTGGACGCGCCGATGTCCGCGAACACCCCGCCCGCTACCGGGACAGGGAACGCATCCAGCGCCGCCTCCAGCTTGAGTCCGCCACGCCCGACGTAGCGCGTCTCCCGATTCTCGCTAACCTCCAGCGTATGCGCGCCGGGCGGTACTTCCTGCGCGGGCTTTTCCACCGGACGTCCGTCCAGCAGTACGGCGCCCGCCTCGATCAGCCGCCGCGCCAGCGTGCGGGATGCCGCCACGCCGCGCTCCACCAGATACACGTCGGCTCTCATAGTATCAGGTTCGCGCGGTAGTACGGGATCAGGCACATCAGGAACGGCACGACCGCTCCCACGACCGCCCCCACAAACACCTGAAGGGGGGTGTGCCCGATCAGCTCCTTCAGATTCCGGTCGATGTCCTCGGTTCCGGAGGACGTGAACAGGTCACGCACGATGCGGTTGAGGACCTTTGCCTGCTCGCCAGCCTCCCGGCGGACGCCGGTCGCGTCCCGCATGACCACCACGGTAAACAGGAGGGACACGGCAAACACCGGGGAATCCAGCCCGCAGGACATCCCGCAGGCGACCGTCAGCGCGCAGACCGCCGCCGTATGCGAGGACGGCATACCGCCCGTACCGAACAGCAGCTCGACCACATTGAAGGTCTTCTGCCGGAAAATGCCGGTAAACACTTTCATAAACTGCGCGGTGAACCAGCCGACACCGGCGCAGACCAAAGGGAAATTGTCCAGAAGTGCTTGAAAAAAACGCATGAATGTTTCCTTTCCGTGCCGTGCGGCGCCTCAGCTCTTCCGGTCGGCAAGGAAGACAGCCAGAGCGCGCAGACGCTCCGCGCCGGGGTAGCCGGCAAGCAGCTCCGCCGCCTCGCGGGAAAGCCGTTCCGCCTCGGCAATCGCCTGCTCCACCGTGCAGAAGGACAGGAACGTGTTCTTATTATGCCCCGCATCGCTGCCGACAGACTTGCCCATCTGCTCCTCTGTCGCCGTGACATCCAGCACATCGTCCACGATCTGGAACGCCAGCCCGATGCGGTCGGCATATCCGGCGGCGACCCGCATCTCCCCGCCGTCCGCCGGTCTGCCCGCTGCCAGCACGCCGAGCTGTGCCGCCGCGCGGATCAGCGCG